>VAPL010580870.1_pt1 | contig 73852 bp, 60 predicted proteins | sample 3395061 | NCBI WGS metagenome assembly VAPL01 (sample SAMN08290444, study PRJNA428436) | hydrothermal vent metagenome | isolation source: Deep-sea hydrothermal vent chimney 2 | place: Pacific Ocean: Juan De Fuca Ridge | depth 2182 m m | reverse complement strand
GACATATCACTCGTTATGGTGAGTAAGTTTTTACGAGCATTCCCAATAATGACGTACAGTTTGGTTTTGCAGTAGAATACTTTTGCGGAATTAAGGTTTAAGTATAAATTATTACTTACCCCTTCAACCAAGCTTCACGCAATGCTTTTTGAGCCTCTGTATTATTCTCTTTAGCTTGTAATTTTTTTCCTGTGGTGTAAGATTGAGTTAGCGTGGTTTTAATAATAACTTCCTCACCATTTCTATCTAATTTTACTTCGACCTCTTTTCCCGGTTGCCAAGAAAATACCTGTCCGAAAATTTGATTTGCATTTTGCATGGTTACAGCTGTTCCATCTATTTCTTTGATCACATCATTTGGCTGAACGCCTTGTTCGTTCCAAAAGCTGTTTTGTGTAACCAAACCATTAAAATGAATTACACCTTTCTTTTGGTCAACTCCCACTATTAATGCTCCTGAATTTTGAATATAATTGGTTTCTATTTTACTTTCAGTAATTTCTAAACCTGTTTTTCCGAAAAAGTCATTATAATTAATTGGTGTGGTACCAACAACATGCGTATTTAAAAATTCACCAACAGAAGGATAGGTCATTGCTATAATTTCTTCAATCAATTTATCATCTTCAAAAGGTTTGTTTTTACCATATTTTAGTGATAATTCTTTCATTAATGATAATATGCCTCTGGTACCATTACTTTCTTCACGCAATAAAATATCTATGCACATACCAATTAAAGCACCTTTTTGATATACATTTACATAATTACCTGCATAAGGCTTGTCTAAAATATTTTCACTCATTACCGTAAAACTCATGGTATCATCCATACCAGATGCAGCTTGAATTTTACCCATTATTTTTGTATAAAATTCGTCTTCAGAAACCAAACCTTGATCTACTTGAAATAAGCTTGCAAAATATTCTGTTACCCCTTCATACATCCATAGATGCTTAGAGAAAGTAGGGTTATTATAGTCGAAATAATGTACATCTTCTGAATGTACACTTAAAGGAGATACAATATGAAAGAATTCATGTGATACCACATCAATCATGCTTTTGGCAAGTGCAGGTTCGGGCATAGCTTCAGGTAATACTACAACAGTAGAAGTATGGTGCTCTAATGCACCAAAGCCTTTTGGTGCTGTTTTATCTTGACCTGCTAAATACAAAAATATATCATAGCGGGAAGTACTGTTAATATCGCCTAAATATGTTTTTTGCCCCTGCATCATTTTAAAAACAGTTTCTTTGATTTTTGCTGCAGTATGGACTTTGTTTGGAGAATATACACTTAGTACAATTTTAATATCACCAACTTGAAATTCTTCAACATCTAAGTTTCCATACATCATAGGGTTGTCAGTAATATCAAAATATCTTGGTGCAAAATAACTGGTTGTTATTTTTGTTCCGTCTTCACTAGAATTTGTTCCAATATTTTGAAGTGCAGATGAACGTTTAAAAGTTGCTGGTGCAGTTACGTCTAACTTATATTGATTGTTTTTTAGTGAGTCAAAATAGCCAATAAACCCATGTAAGTTCAATACATAATTTTCTGATTCTATATTGGTTCCTGCCGGAGAAAAAGGAGTATCTCCACCTATGCCTCCGGTAATTTCAATATCATAAGTGTCGTTTACATAATATTTAATCTTATCTAATTTACTGGCATTACTAATCGTCCAAGAATTAGTGTCAATTTTAGTAGCAGGTAATGCATTGCCATCATAATCTAGCGCTTTAAAATCATCAATATACTTTCCAAAATCACTTACCGAATAAGTGCCTTGAATTACTTTTGGTAAACGATAGGTAACTGTTTCTACAGTAAATCTTCCCGGATTGATAATAACTGGCGCTTTATCATCAACTACTTGAGTTAGATCAATAGCTGTTACAATTGGATTGCTTGTTGCAAGGTCATTTGTTGTAGTTGCTGTTTTTGCAGTACTGCAACCTATTAATAATATACCTGTAAATAGTGTAATTAAGATTTGCTTCATTTTTTTGTTTTTAATGTTTGAGATTTACTTGACGTGTAAAAGTAAAATTTGTTAAGAGTTTTTTGCTTAAAAGATTATTAAAAGAATATAAATTTTATGACAACCCCGAAATAACGCCATTATCATCAATATTCATATTTTCTGAAGCAGGTGTTGCAGGTAAACCTGGCATACGCATCATTTTTCCTAAAATAGGAATGATAAATTGTGCCCCGGCTGCAATTTCTATTTCACGGACAGTGACTCTAAATCCAATAGGTCTACCAATCAGTTTATCATTATCAGAGAATGATTTTTGTGTTTTTGCCATGCAAACAGCAAAATCATTAAACCCTAATCTATCAATACGTCGCAAATTTAGTTCGGCTTTTTTATCATAGTTTACACCATCAGCGCCATAAATTTCTTTAGCGATCGTTTCAATTTTTTCTTTTACAGGAGATTTCCAATCGTATAATGGTTTAAACTGTGTCGCTTTATTTTCTACAACATCAACTACAGCTTTTGCCAAATTTTGTGTGCCATTTCCGCCTGTTGCCCAACCTTCTGAAAGCACAGCCTGCACACCTAAAGAAACACATTGATCAATAACAAATTGAATTTCTTCATCACTATCATTTGTAAAAGCATTGATAGCAACTACAGGTTCAATATTAAATTTTCGGATGTTTTCAATATGTTTTTCTAAATTTTCAAACCCTTTTTCTACGCGTCCAATATTTGGTGTATTATATTCCTCTTTTGGTGAGCCTCCGTGGTGTCTTAATGCCCTGATAGTAGCAACTAATACCACACATTTCGGATTCAATCCTGCGTAAGCTGATTTGATATTCAAGAATTTTTCGGCTCCTAGGTCTGCTCCGAAACCTGCTTCGGTAACAACATAATTTGAGAGTGAAAGCCCCATTTTAGTGGCAATAATAGTATTGGTACCTTGTGCAATATTAGCAAAAGGTCCGCCATGAATAATAGCAGGGTTTTTCTCTAAGGTTTGCACCAAATTTGGTTTTATAGCATCTTTTAATAAAATTGCCATTGCATTTTCAGCTTTTAGATCACGAGCAAAAATTGGTTTTTTATCAAAAGTAAAGCCTATAAAAATATCACCCAAACGATTTTTTAGATCATTAAAATCACTCGCCATACAAAGTATCGCCATTACCTCTGAAGCTGGTGTAATGTTAAATCCATCTTCCCGTGGAATACCATTAGCAGTACCGCCTAACCCGATAGTAATCTGGCGCAATGCTCTGTCATTCATGTCAATAACACGTTTCCATGTAATAGTTCTTCCGTCAATTCCAAGATTATTCGTTTTACTCTGCAAATTATTATCGATCAAAGCTGCTAATAAATTATTAGCTTTTTCAATTGCATTAAAATCACCTGTAAAATGCAAATTGATATCTTCCATTGGTACTACCTGAGAATAACCACCTCCGGCTGCACCACCTTTGATTCCGAAAACCGGACCTAAAGAAGGTTCGCGCAATACTACAGTAGCTTGTTTGCCAATTTTATTTAAACCTTCGGTCAAACCAATTGAAACTGTTGTTTTCCCTTCCCCGGCAGGTGTAGGTGTTAATGCAGTAACCAAAATTAAGTTATTCGCTTTAATCTTTTCTTCATCAATTAGATGTAATGGGAGTTTTGCTTTGTATTTTCCATACATCTCTAGATCATCTTCTTTTACATGTAATTTTTCAGCAATTTTTTTAATATGTTGCAACTCGGTTTGTTGAGCTATTTCAATATCTGAAAGGTAGGTCATAGTTATAAAAATTTAAATGACGAAGATAACAAAAAATGCTTCTAGATATTCATTTTTTGAATTTCAAAACGATATATAAAAAACAATAAAACAATTGTCTATTCACGTTTGAAACCCTATATTTGCGCGTTAATTACAAAATGAAGATTTTTTAAATAAGAAGGAGCATGCAAAACAAAGGACTTATTAGAACATTTGCGATAATTTTCGGATTGATCTGTGTATATTATTTATCATTTACTGTGGTAAACAATAAAGTAGAAAATGATGCAGAGATTTATGCTGGTGGTAATGAAATAATAAAAAAAGCATATTTAGATTCGGTTGCTAATGTACCCGTTGCAAATTATTTAATTGCAAAATACACACATAGCGAAGTTCAAGATAGAGCTATAAATTTGGGCTTAGATCTTAAAGGCGGTATCAATGCTACCTTAGAAGTTTCGGTTAGAGACATTTTATTTGGTCTGTCAAACGATTCTAAAAACCCGATATTTAATAAAGCATTGGCCAATGCAACAGCAGCACAAAAAAATAGTGATAAAGACTACATAGATTTATTTTTTGAAGCTTTTGATAGTGAGAGTAAGGGTACGGTTAAATTAAGTGACCCTTCCATTTTTGGAAATAAATCATTAAAAGATAAGATCAATTTCACCTTGTCTGATGAAGATGTACAACCAATTCTTAGAGAAGAAATTAAAGGTTCGATCAATACAGCTTTTGAAGTATTACGTAATAGAATTGACCGTTTCGGAGTTACATCTCCTAACATCCAACGTATTGGGGAGTCTGGTAGAGTATTGATTGAATTACCAGGAGCAAGAGATATTGACCGAGTAAAAAAATTAATTACAGGTATTGCAAAATTACAGTTTTGGGAAGTGTATGATAATTCGCAAACTGCAAACTTTTTTATACAAGCAAATACAAAATTGGCTGAGATCTTAAAAGCCGAAGAAAACCCACAAGAAGTAATAGATTCTACTAAAACAAAAGAAGATGAAATTAGTGAATTGCTAGGCGAAGTAAAAGATTCTATTGATACAAAAGCTGTAAACCCTTTGTTTTCTGTGATGTTTCCGAGCATTCCTCAAACTCAAAATCAAAAAAGTTCAGTAGTGGGTTCTGCAAGTGTTAAGGATACTGCAACTGTAAATAAATATTTAGCCATGAAAGAGGTAAGAGAATTGTTACCTGCCGACATGAGATACGCAAAATTTTTATGGGATGCTAAACCAGCAAAGAATACAGAAGTTATTAGCCTATATGCTATTAAATCAAATAGACAAGATATAGCACCTATAGAAGGCGATGTAGTTTCTGATGCAAGCCAAGTATTTGACCAATTAGGTGCAAATCCTGAGGTGAGTATGTCAATGAATAGTAAAGGTACTAAGCAATGGGCAAAAATGACAGAAGAAAATACAGGAAAATTTGTAGCTGTAGTGTTAGATGATCTAGTATATTCAGCTCCAATAGTAAATGGACCAATTCCAAACGGAAGAACTTCTATTTCAGGTGGCTTTAGTATTGAAGAAGCGCAAGATTTAGCAAATGCATTAAAATCGGGTAAATTACCGGCTTCTGCTCGTATTATAGAATCTTCAGTAGTTGGAGCCTCATTAGGTCAGGAAGCTATTGACAGCAGTATAAAATCATTTTTAATTGCCTTACTATTAGTATTGGTTTGGATGATCTTTTATTATGGAAAAGCGGGTATTTTTACTGATATCGCTTTAGTATTGAATATTGTATTCATCTTCGGAGTATTGGTCTCTTTTGGAGCCGTACTAACATTACCGGGTGTTGCTGGTATTATCATTACTATTGGTATGTCGGTTGATGCCAATGTAATTATTTATGAACGTATTAAAGAAGCTTTACATAGAGGTAAAGTATTAAAAGAAGCCATTAAAGAAGGTTTTAGTTTTAAAGGAGCATTATCAGCCATTATTGATGCTAATATCACTACTTTTTTAACAGGACTTATTTTATATATTTTCGGATCTGGACCTATCAGAGGTTTTGCGACTACATTAATGATAGGTATTGTAACATCTTTAGTAACTGCCGTATTTATTACAAGGTTGATGGTAGATTGGTATGCAGATAAAGACCGCACAATGACCTTTAATACTAATATTACTAAAGGATGGTTCCAAAATATCAAGATTGATTTCTTGAAAAAACGTAAGATAGCTTATATAATTTCAGGGATTATTATCGCTGTAGGTATTGGTTCATTATTTACAAATAGTTTGAATTATGGTGTTGATTTTACAGGAGGTAGAACTTACACCGTCCGATTTGACCAAAATATCAGTGCTACTGAAGTAGGTAGTTCTTTAAAAGATGTATTTGGAGATACTCCTGAGGTAAAAACCTATGGATCACCTAATCAATTAAAAATAACTACAAAATATAAAATTGATGATAATAGCTTAACTATTAGTGATGAAGTACAGGAGTTATTGTATAACGGATTACAATCTTATCTTCCTGACGGAACTACTTTAAATGACTTTAAAGTGAGTGCTGATGATCATGATGAAAAAATAGGTATTATGAAATACTTTGAAGTTGGTCCGACCATTGCAGATGATATTAAACAGGCTGCAATCTGGGCAATTTTAGGGTCGTTGATTGTAGTATTCTTATATATTTTATTACGATTCAGAAAATGGCAATATAGTTTAGGTGCGGTAACTGCCGTTTTTCATGATGTATTAATTGTATTAGCAATTTTCTCATTATTTTATAAAGTTTTACCATTTGACATGGAAATTGGGCAGTCATTTATAGCAGCACTATTGACGGTTGTTGGTTACTCATTAAATGATACGGTGGTTATTTTTGATAGAATTAGAGAGTTTGCCAGTAAACACTCAACATGGTCTTATGATAGAATTGTAAATGGCGGATTAAGTAGTACCTTAGGTAGAACGGTTAATACATCGTTAACTACATTAATTGTACTATTAGCTATTTTCTTATTTGGTGGAGATTCTATTAAAGGATTTATGTTTGCGATGATAATCGGCGTTGTTGTAGGTACATATTCATCATTATTTATTGCCTCTCCAATCATGTATGATACAACTACCAAGTTGAGTAAAAAGGAGTAACTTAAAAAATATAATATGATAAAAACCGTTTTGCCTGTGCTGAATTCAATTCAGTGTCTCAAAACGGTTTTTATGTTCTTATAAATTTAATATGAGTATTATTAAACTTCACGATAAATATTTTAAACCTTTTATTAAGGCTGATATAATTGATCAATCCATACGTAAAATGACTACGTTAATTGAACAAGATTGCGAAGGAGAAACACCTGTTTTTATAGGTATTTTAAATGGCTCTTTTATGTTTGTTGCTGACTTTGTTAGAGCTTACAAAGGTAATTGTGAAGTTTCATTTGTAAAATTAGCTTCTTATGAAGGAACAGGTTCTACCGGAAAAGTAAAAGAGTTAGTTGGTATTAACGAAAATTTAGAAGGAAGAACAGTTATTATTCTAGAAGACATTATTGATACAGGCAATACACTGGAAGAGATCTTTAATATTTTTAGAAATAAAAAAGTAAAACAATTAAAAATCGCAACCTTATTTTTTAAGCCTGATGTTTTCCGTAAAGGATTGCCAATAGACTATATTGGAATTCCTATTCCTAATAAATTTATTGTGGGATACGGATTAGATTATGATGGTTTAGGAAGAAATCTTGCAGATATATACCAATTAACAACACAAAAAATGACAAATATTGTATTGTTCGGCCCTCCCGGAGCCGGTAAAGGAACACAAGCTGATATTTTAAAAGAAAAGTATGATCTAATACACATTTCTACCGGCGATGTGTTTAGATATAATATTAAAAATGAAACTGAACTGGGAATACTTGCTAAATCTTATATGGATAAAGGCGATTTAGTGCCTGATGAAGTTACCATAGATATGCTAAAAGCTGAGGTTGATAAAAATGCTGATGCTAACGGATTTATTTTTGACGGATTTCCTCGCACAGAATCACAGGCAAAAGCTTTGGATGCATTTTTACAAGAAAAAGGAGAAACCATAAACGGAATGGTAGCTTTAGAAGTGTCTGAAGATCTATTGGTAGCAAGATTGTTAAAAAGAGGAGAAACCAGTGGAAGACCGGACGATCAGGATGAAAGTAAAATTAGAAATCGTTTTAATGAATACGAAACTAAAACGGCAATTCTAAAACACTATTACGAAGACCAAAAAAAATATTACGGAGTTGATGGTGTAGGTTCTATTGAAGAAATAACAGAGCGTTTGTGTACTGTTTTTGATAAACTTTAGTGTTATTCCTGCGTAGGCAGGAATCTTTTTAAAATTTGCTCTACTTATGGAGAGATTCCTGCCTACGCAGGAATGACAAGTAAGAGATAATCGTAAATCAAAATTCGTAAATACAAAAATGACCGAAGGTAACTTTGTTGACTATATAAAAATACATGCTTCTTCCGGTAAAGGCGGTAAAGGTTCTGTGCATTTACATCGCGAAAAGTTTATTCAAAAAGGAGGTCCTGATGGTGGTGATGGCGGGCGTGGAGGTCATGTTATTATACGCGGTACTAATAATATGTGGACATTGATCCACCTTAAATTCAAAAAACATTTTAAAGCAGAGCATGGAGGTCATGGTAGCAAGAGTAGAAGTACCGGTAAAGATGGTAATGATATTTATATAGACGTACCGATAGGTACCATTATTAGAGACGGTGAAACCCAAGAAACCTTATTTGAAATTACCGAAAATGGAGAAGAAAGAATATTGGTTGAAGGTGGTATGGGTGGCAGAGGAAACTGGCATTTTAAGTCTTCAACCAATCAGACACCACGTTATGCACAACCGGGTATTGATGGTCAAGAAGGTTGGTATCAATTAGAATTAAAATTATTAGCAGATGTGGGTTTGGTAGGTTTCCCAAATGCTGGTAAGTCAACATTACTTTCTGTGATCACTGCGGCTAAACCTAAAATAGCTGATTATGCGTTTACAACCCTAAAACCCAATTTAGGAATTGTTGAGTACCGTGATTTTAAAAGTTTTGTAATGGCAGATATTCCTGGAATTATTGAAGGAGCTGCTGAAGGGAAAGGCTTAGGGCATCGATTTTTACGGCATATAGAAAGAAATTCCATATTATTATTTTTAATTCCGGCAGATAGTAATGATGTTCAGAAGGAATATGATATTTTATTGAATGAATTAAAAAAACACAATCCTGAACTGTTAGATAAAGATAGACTATTGGCTATCTCTAAATCAGATATGTTAGATGATGAGTTAAGAGAGGAACTCGAAAGAGAACTCCCAAAGGACATTCCACACTTATTTATTTCTTCAATTGCTCAAACAGGTTTAACAGAACTTAAAGACAGACTTTGGCAATTGCTAAATTCTTAAGAGGTGCCCTTAACTTTAAGAACATTCAATTTTAGACTCTTTTAGAACTGAACCTCTTCCAAAATATAGCCTTACGCCATACGTTTGTTAATTACTAAATATTCATATTCTATCATAGTTAGACCATTCAAAAAAGAATGTCTTCTATTTCTGTAAGTGGAATAAAACTGGTATTTTGAATCAGTTAATGCTGAGCCGGACGAATCTTCAGGAACAAAAATAGTTTTACTGAATTTGTAAAACTTAGAAGAAAATAATATTTAACTCTTCTTAAAAAACACTCCATAAAAAAAAGCTCTCTAAATGAGAACTTTTTTTTAATTTGGTATTATAATGTCAATTAGTTTGCATCAGGTTTTTGTTCTAAAATATCAAAGAATTGATCTAATTTAGGTAAAATAACAATTCTTGTTCTTCTATTTCTTGAACGACCATCTGCAGTGTCATTTGAAGCAAGCGGTAAATATTCACTTCTACCCGCAGCAATTAATCGTTTAGGATCTATTTTATAATCATCTTGTAATACTCTAATTACTGAAGTTGCACGTTGAGTGCTTAAATCCCAATTATCTTTTGTTCTGGCAGTATTGATAGGTCTGTTATCTGTATAACCTTCAACCATTACTTCCATATCAGGTTTTTCAGAAATAACAGTTGCTACTTTTTGTAAAATACCTTTTGCTTTTGTTGAAATTACAGAGCTTCCGCTTTTAAAAAGTAATTTGTCAGAAATAGAGATATACACAACTGTTTTTTCAACTTCAATCATAATATCTTCATCTTGAATACCATCAGATAAAGCACTTTTTAAATTTACAGCTAAGGCTAAATTGATAGAATCTTTTCTAGACATCGCACCACGTATGCCGTTTATGTATTTATCTTTTTCGCTTAACTGTGCAATAACATCTTTAATATTACTGCTGGCAGATTGCGACAACATTGTTAAGTTTTCAATTTGTTTTTTAGAGCTTTCAAAATTCTCAGATATAAATTTATTTTGAGATTCTAAGAGTATAACTTTATTGGCCAATTTGTCTTTTTCAACTTGGCAATCCAATACTTTTGCATTTGCATCTGTTAAACTTTGTTTTGTAGCATCATATTCACTTTGTAATTCAGCATATTTTTTCTGTGAGATACACGATGAAAGTAATATTGAGGAAGCTACGGCTAGTATAAAAATTTTCTTCATAATTAGAGGTATTTAATTTAATAATACGAAGTTATTAAAAATATATTCGATAAAGGTAAAAATCAGTTTTATTTAATATGATTTTAACAATGATAAAATTTTATCTTTGACAATGTTAAGTTAAGATTCTAAAGCAATTATGAAGATTTTAAAGTATTTTATAATATTTATACTAATTCCTGTTACTTTTTCATGTAAAAAAAAGGATGATCAATACACTAGAAAGCTTGAAGGATACGCATTTGGGACAACTTTTAATATTGTTTATGCTGGCAATAAAGATTTTACCAAACAAGTAGATAGTTTATTTCATTTGGTAAACAAATCGCTATCTACCTACATTCCAATTTCAGATATTTCTAAAATTAATCAAGGTGATACAACTGTTATAATTGATGCTTACTTTACCGAAGTATACCAGAAATCGTTAAGGATCTATAATGAGACTGATGGTGTTTTTGACCCTACAATTGGTGTACTGGTCAATGCTTGGGGTTTTGGACCGAAAAATATAACTACAAAACCTGACTCACTAAAAATTAAGGAATTATTAAAGCTTGTCGGATTTAATAAAATACAGCTTAAAAACGGAAAAATAATCAAGGCAAATGATAGTATGTACTTCGATTTTAATGCGATTGCTAAAGGTTATGCTATTGATGTAGTAGGTAGATTTTTAGAATCTAAAAACATTAAGAACTATTTGGTAGAAATAGGAGGAGAGGTTCGTGCCAGAGGAATTAATAAAAAAAAGAATGCACCTTGGAAAATGGGTATCGAAAACCCTAATTTTGATGGTACAAGATCTATAAAAAAGATTGTAAAGTTAAGAGATATGTCGGCTGCAACATCTGGTAGTTACCGTAAGTTTAAAATTGATACGCTTACTGGTAAAAAGTATGCTCATATTTTAAATACTAAAACCGGCTATTCTGCTCAAAATAATTTATTAAGTGTTACTATTATTGGCAATTTAGATTGTGCTGATGTGGATGGATATGCTACTGCTTTAATGGCGATGTCACTTAAAGAAGCAACTTCTTTTTTAGAAAAACACCCTGAATTAAATGGGTTTTTAATTTATAGTGATGCAAATGGAGATTTATTAACTTTTACTACCTCAAATTTTTAAGGTTTTTAAAATGGCTTCCAGCTCAAACATATAATCACGTTTTTTAATTGAAGGTGCAAAAGTAAATCCTTCAACAACCAACAGGCGATTGTTAGTTTTATCTAAGATTGTATAATTTAAAAAAGGACCAGCCATGAAGTCATTTTTAACTTCCCATTTACCTCTAGTTTCATAAGAAGGTTTACCACTTAACTCAGTTTGTACTGTGAATGGAGTATAAGCAGCTTCAGTAATCATATATGACCCATCGGTCGGACCAGGAATATACTTTTTACCAATAGTGTCTCTCGCAGCAACAATATTATTGATGATACTGTCATTTTCTAATAACGGTAAGGCATAAGCAATAATATTCATACTGCCTTTTGAAATATCTTGTCTAAACCATAAAAAATCGCCGGTATCGTCTACCAAAGCATAACTATTAGGAATTGTCAACTTTACACCTAATTTGTGAAGGGTTTTGATACTATCAATATTCCAATGATCTTTTTTAAACCTACTTTGAGATAATTTTAAATCACCATCCTTAAAAATAGAAATGATCTCTTTTTTATGGGCATTTATTCGTTTAGTAAGTAATTTTTTATTTTTACCTATGATTGTCATTGCGATTTGAGGGGAAGCATAGATATTTTTCTTAACAACATAGCCTTCATTATTTTCAATACCAATAAAGAGTAAATTTCTACTGGTTTTAAACATCCTTCCAAAAACTTTTGGTGGTATTTGAGTGACAGAAAATTGGTTTTCTTCTTGAGGGAGACCTAATACTGGGGCAGCTAAGATTTCACGTAATGAATCACCTACTTCTCCTTTCCATAGATCATTGTCTATAACTATGGTTAAATCATTAATACTACCTGACGATTCAACTAATGTTATAACTCTGTCTTTTTTATCGCATGATAGAAGGGATAAAAAAATAATTGAAATTGTAAGAAGTGTTCGCATAGTCTTTAACTTTTATAGATCTTAAGCTTTGTGCCGGGTTTTAGACTTTTAACACTCCAAATATTGTTCCAATTTTTAATTTGTTGCACAGAAACTTTAGGAAATTTTCTTGAAATTAACCATAATGAGTCTCCTTTTTTAACTACATAGGTAGTGTAATTTCCTTTTGGGGAAGTTGTTTTAGACCTTTTATTTTTAGCAACCTTAGAGGTTGATTTTTTAGTTGATTTACTACCGGCATAATTTCTTGGATAAATAGTTAAACGTTGCCCAATCCGTAATCTATTACTTCGCAATCCATTCCACCTTTTTATTTGAGATACTGAAACACGGTATCTATTAGCTATTTTTCCTAAATAGTCACCATTTCTAACTCGATATCTTATTCTTTGAGGGTTTTCAAAATATTTCGGTAATGTTTTTTCACGTTTGGCATCATCCGCTTTAGCGAAAGCATAAATCTGCTCTTCATTAGAAGTAAATTTACCTATTAAATTCTTCGGCAATCGCAAGGTGTAATTTTTACCTTTTATAAAAGGTATGATATTAAGTTTGTATTGCGGATTTAGAAATTCGAGCATCTTATCATCAGTATTCAATACTTTATTAATTTGCTCAAAAGTAATTTGTTGCTTTACTATAATCGTATCAGTTTCAAACCTGTTTGTATAAGATTTCTCTGGACGAATATCATGCTCTTCAGCATATTCTAGAATATAATAAGTAGCATAAAATGCTGGTAAATAACCCGCAGTTTCTCTTGGTAAATAACCTCTTATATTCCAGTAATTTCTACTTCCTCCAGAACGTCTGATGGCTTTAGAAACATTACCGGGACCAGAATTGTAAGCAGCTAGGGCTAGATCCCAATCGCCAAAAATTGTATATAAACTTGATAAATATTTACATGCAGCTTCAGTTGCTCTAATAGGATCATGTCTTTCATCAACATACGAACTGACATTTAAGTTAAATTGTTTGCCGGTATAATACATAAACTGCCATAGACCTGAGGCACCTACTCTAGATCTTGCTCTAGGACGTAAAGCAGATTCTACAATTGCTAAATACTTAATTTCTAAGGGTAGGTCGTATTTGTCAAGATGCTCTTCAAACATAGGGAAATAATAGGCTGCTTTACCCATTAAATTACCCATTGTATTTTTACGAGTTTTTAAATAGTGTTTTATCAAGCGCTCTAATGAAGGATTATACTCTACATTAAACGGAGTTTGACTATTTAAATGAGACAGTCTTTCTTTAAGGATTGCTGTTGTTAATTCATTATATATGGTATCTGTTATTTTTTCATCTGCATCTACAAACTGAAAATCATCATATAATGGTGAATTGTACATCGTACTCAACCATAAGCTATCAATTAAAGTGGCTTCTTTATGGCTGATGAGTTGTGCAGAATCTTTTTTAACTTCATCGGTTGTTAAAGATATATTTTTGGTTTTAACAATATCTATAGAATCAACTGCTTGAAGGGTGTTTTCTTGTGAAAAAACACTCATAGATATTAGTAGTAAAAGAGCAAATAGGGATTTCATATATACTAAACTTTTATTTTTATTGACAGATTAAAATTTAGGTTTGGAGACTGCAAAAGTATAAAAATAATTTTTATGCTTATTTTTAATAATTTTTGCTTCGATATAATTAGATCAAAACATAAAGGATAACGCCAAAAACAAGGATAAATTATTTATTATTTGTTAAAATTTTAAGCTGAGTACCTGGTTTTAGATGAGATTTATTCCAGAGATTATTCCAATTTCGAATTTGAGATACGGTAACTTCAGGAAATTTTTTAGAAATTAGAAATAAAGAATCACCCTCTTTTACTTCATATACCTTAAAAACTTGGCCGGATAAGACATCATTTTCTTTTGACTTAATTTTTTTTGAAGCACTATTTTTTTGAGATGTATTTTCACTAGAGGAGTTAGAGTTATTCTTAGAAGTAATAACAATGCTTTGTCCGGCAATAATATAGTTGGTTTGTAAACCATTCCATTTTTTTAATTGATGTAATGGGAGATTAAATTTTTTGGAAATTCTTGACAAATTATCTCCTTTTTGTACTACATAACTGTTTATAGTAGTTGGAGTTATATAATTGGAGGCCTCACGCTTATTGAGTTCAGGTAAATTGTAAATTTTATGTTCATTAGATATGAATTCATCAATTAAATTTTTAGGAAGTGTTAATACATAATGATTACCATTTGCAGGGATAATACCTAATTTATATTGTGGGTTTAAATTTCTTAATAGATCAATATTAATATTGATTTCTTTTTTTATCTGCGTAAAAGTTATCTTCTTTTTAACATGAATAGTATCGGTTTCAAAAAAAGTAATACTTGAATTTTTTGGATAGATATTGTGCTCAGCACCATATTCAAAAAGATAGAATGTAGCATAAAAAGCAGGTATATAACCTCGAGTTTCAGCAGGTAAATATTGCCTGATATTCCAATAGTTTCGCAATCCGCCAGAACGTCTAATTGCTTTAGAAACATTACCGGGACCTGAATTATAAGCAGCTAAGGCTAGATCCCAATCATCAAAGGTTGCGTATAAACTTTCTAAATATTTACAGGCAGCTTCGGTTGCCTTTATAGGATCTGAACGTTCATCAACATAAGAAGTAATATTGAGTCCGTATTGTTTACCAGTATTGTACATAAATTGCCATAATCCTTTTGCGCCCATATGCGATTTAGAATTGGGTTCTAAGGCAGACTCTACGATGGCCAAATATTTTATTTCAAGGGGTAAGTTGTATTTATCAAGACGCTCTTCAAAAAGCGGGAAATAATATTTCGCTTTATCCATTAAATTAGAGAATCCATCTTTTCTGGTTTTTAAGTATAATCTGATAAAGCGTTCAACAGTTGCATTGTATACTACATTAAAAGGTGTAGTATGATTTAAACTTTCTAAACGTTTTTTTAAGATGTCAGAGGTAAATTCTTCATTAATAGTATTTTTAACTGAATTTCTATTTAAAGATGAATTGTTCAAATTCACTGTTAGACGAGTATCAATTTCTTCGACATAAGCCAATGAAGTTGTTTCAGAAGCACTATTTGGATCATTATTCAGTAAAACTGAAGGTCCATTTTGAGCAAAGGATATAGCATAAGTAGCCCATAAAATTAAGGGGAGTAATTTTTTCATAGCAGTTTAGTTTTTCTTTTTCCATTGAATTGAAACTCAATCCAATGTACAATAGTATGAATAAATTCTTCTTTACACAAATCATTGTGCAATTCGTGATAACCATCTTCAAATAATTTTAAAGTGACATTATTACTATTATGAGCAAATTCTTCTGAAGCTTTATGGCTGATCAGTCTATCGCCGGTACCGTGTAATACTAACATCGGAATTGTTAATTTTGAAGCGTTTTTAATTGCCCATTCACCGGTTTCCATAAAGGTTAACGAATAATTAGGGCTTATTTGACCATGTACTAAAGGATCGTCAATATATTTTTGTACTTCAGCTTTATCTCGAGAAATGGCAGTTGCATCCAATTCATTGCCCATGGTCATTGATGGTGCAATTTTTTGTAAAACTTTCCCGATAGATAATTTCCACGAAGGAGGTTGAAATGCTAATCTCAAAAACGGACTTGTAGCTATTACTCCTTTAAAATTGTTTTCTCTCCTCAACACATAATTAATAACGACATTTCCACCCATACTATGTCCATATAAGAAAGTAGGAACGTTTCCAAAAAGAGTATTGGCTTTTTCAGCCACTATTTTAACGCAATCTAACACCGCATCAAAACCGGGATTATGACCTCTTTTACCTTCAGTTTTACCATGACCAAATTGATCGTAAGTAATTACAGAAATATCATGTTTTAAGAATTCAGGAATTATAGAACTTGTATATCTTGTGGCGTGTTCACCCATACCATGAACCAAAATTACAACAGCTTTGGTAGTGTCAGCTTGCCAATATTGACCATAAAATTTGGTGTTATAGTGATTAAAATCAAATTCTTTGTGAATCATGGGTTGGCATTTATTAGTGAAACTCTGTTTTGAAGAATCACGCAGTTTGCGTGATGAATTCAAAATAGATAGTTGAATTAATCCCGCTACAGAGCGAGATCTCAAGTTTGGCCTTTCACCTCAAAAATATCAAAAGGGCGGTGTTCAATTGCAAAAATGTTAATAGAAGCTAAAAACTTTTAGTGAAACTCTCTCGAAGCTTCAGGATTGAAGAATCAAGTAATTTTAGTGATGAACCCGCCTGCCGGCAGCAGGGATAATCGGTTTCAAGAATTTGTTTATTCTAAATAGTAGATGTTAAATTTTTGAATAATATAATTTTTAAACTCCATATCTAAGAAAATCATAATAATTAGCACATTTTAATATTTTTCTGATGTTTTTTCGGATAAAAGTTTTACTATTGTCCTGTGAAAGCAATACAATCACATACAATTCCCACATCTTTCAGACGCGTTTCTGTGCGTCGTCGCCCGTAAGGGTACATATATTTTTATGGAACTTAGGTGAGTCCGGTTCTTTTTTCAACACATATTTTTTCAAACATTTTTAATAATTCAATTACAATACTATGGATATTGTTATTGCCAATAAATCGCATAGTAAATATGCGACCATCATATCTGATACTATAACCGATTCTGCTAAAGTACGTGGAACCGGAATAGCGAAGCGTTCACCAGATTATATTATTACCAAACTTGAAAATAAAAATGCAGTTATTGCTTTTGACGGTGATAAGTTTGCTGGTTTCTGTTATATTGAAGCTTGGGGTCATGGTAAATTCGTAGCTAATTCAGGTTTAATAGTACATCCAGATTATAGAAATCAGGGTCTGGCTAAAAAAATCAAAAAAGTCATTTTTGATTATTCAAAAGAGAAATTTCCAGATGCAAAAATTTTCGGAATTACTACGGGTTTAGCGATACTAAAAATTAACTATGACCTTGGGTATAGACCAGTTACTTTTTCTGAGCTTACTGATGATAAAGACTTTTGGAAAGGTTGCCAGACCTGTAAAAATTATGATGTATTAACGCGAACTAATCAGAAAATGTGTTTGTGTACAGGCATGCTATATGATTCCAAACAAGATGGCAATTCAAAAGAGAATAAAGCACACGAGCATCCTTATAACAAAAAGGTGTTGCAACGATTAAAAAACATTAAACAAGCATTGTTTTTAAAAAATAAAAAAAATGGATAACAAATTAGTATTAGCTTATAGTGGCGGATTAGACACTTCGTATTGTGCACTAAAACTTTCTAAAGATGAAGGTTTTGAAGTGCATGCAGTAAGTGTAAATACAGGAGGTTTTTCTGAACAAGAAATTAAAGATATTGAAAAAAAAGCATTGCAATTGGGTGCTCATACCTATACATCTATTGATGCTATTCAATCATTTTATGATAAAGTCATAAAATATTTGGTGTTTGGCAATGTGTTGAAAAATAATACCTATCCACTTTCGGTGAGTGCTGAACGAATTATTCAAGCTATTGAAATTGTGAAGTATGCAAAAGGAATCAATGCAACACATATTGCGCATGGTAGTACCGGTGCAGGTAATGACCAAGTGCGATTTGATATGATTTTTCAGATTTTAGCACCAGAAATTGAAATTATTACGCCTATAAGAGATCATAAACTTTCCCGTCAAGCGGAAATAGACTATCTAAAATTGAACGGTATTGACTTAGAATGGGAAAAAGCCAAATACTCTATCAATAAAGGATTATGGGGAACAAGTGTTGGAGGTGAAGAAACGCTAACTTCACACAAACCATTACCTGAAGAGGCATATCCTAGCCAGTTAGAAAAACAAGTGCTTGAAAAAGTAAAATTAAGCTTTGAAAAAGGAGAGTTGATTGCGATAAACTATGTGAAAAATTACCCGGTAAAGAACATTGAAACTCTAAATGAAATGGCTTCAAAATATGCTATCGGTAGAGATATTCATGTGGGCGATACGATTATTGGTATCAAAGGTAGAGTGGGTTTTGAAGCTGCTGCACCATTGATAATTATAAAAGCACATCATTTATTAGAAAAACATGTACTGACTAAATGGCAACAACATCATAAAGAGTATCTGGCAAATTGGTATGGAACCATGCTACATGAAGGACAATATTTAGATGACGTAATGCGGAATATTGAAGCTTTTTTAGAAGACTCACAAGAAAATGTAAATGGCGATGTTATGGTTACGCTACATCCATATAGATTTACGGTTGATGGTATTACCTCACCTAACGATCTAATGAATGCTTCTTTTGCTCAATATGGTGAAATGAATAACGGCTGGACAGCCGATGATGCAAAAGGATTTATAAAAATATTATCGAATCAGAATAAAATATTTAAACAAGTAAATAATTCATTATGATACAGATCGGAATCATAGGAGGTGCCGGATATACTGCCGGAGAGCTCATCAGAATATTATTGTATCATAAAAAGATAACTATCAATTTTGTGTATAGTACTTCTAATACAGGGAATAATATAAGTAGCATACATCAAGATTTAGTAGGTGAAACAGCCATGAAGTTTACCAATACTATAAATGATACCGTTGATGTTTTGTTTTTGTGTTTAGGACATGGGAATTCAAAAACCTTTTTAGAAAAATATCAATTTTCAGAAACAACAAAAATTATCGATTTAAGTAATGATTTCAGGTTGAATGAAAATGCTTTGTTTCAAAACAAAAAGTTTGTATATGGTTTACCGGAATTAAATAAAGAAGCAATTAAATCAGCGAATTTCATTGCAAACCCGGGCTGTTTTGCTACTGCTATACAATTAGCATTGTTGCCTTTAGTTGAAAACGGATTGTTGAAGGATGACGTTCATGTAAATGCAGTAACAGGTGCCACAGGCGCAGGTACTTCATTGTCAACAACAACACATTTTACTTGGCGTGATAATAATTTTTCATATTACAAACCATTTACACATCAGCATTTGGGTGAAATAAATCAAAGTATACAACAATTACAGAATTCATTTGCTAATGAGATCTATTTTATGCCCAATAGAGGTAATTTTAGTAGAGGAATTTTCGCAACAACATATACCAATTTCGATGGCACCTTGAAAGAAGCAAAAAAGCTATATCAAAATTTTTATAAAGATGCACAATTCACACATATAAGTGATGTTGAATTACATTTAAAACAGGTAGTAAATACTAATAAATGTTTGATACATCTTTATAAACATGAAAATAAATTACTGATAACAAGTATTATAGATAATTTGGTAAAAGGCGCTTCCGGACAAGCAGTACATAATATGAATTTAATGTTGGGTTTTGCCGAAGATGAAGGATTACAATTAAAAGGAACATATTTTTAAATCCCTTCCCAAACCCTTCCAGAGTTTGGAACTCTGGAAGGGTTAAAAAATAATTAAAAAAAAAGCTTAGCGTCTTTGCGCCTTAGCGAGAACAAAATAGATAAAATAATAAAATAAAGCTTAGTGCCTTAACGAGAAAATCAAAAAAATGAAAATAGCAATCATAGGAGCAGGAAACTTAGGACTTTCCATAGCAAAAGGACTCATTATAAACAATGCAGTAACTACACTGTATTTAACAAAGCGAAATACAGAAAGTATAAAAAGTATGTCAGATTATGATAATATCAATATTACTTCTGATAATAGGGAGGCAGTTGCAAATTCTGACATACTCATATTTGCTGTGCAGCCAAACCATTTTGAAAAGATACTAGTAGAAGTAGCAGATTTATTTACAGAAAATCATGTCATTATATCAACCATTACCGGTTTTAAAATTGAATCGATAGAATCACTGATAGGCGCAGATAATTATATTATTCGGTCTATGCCAAATACGGCTATTTCTGTAGGGAAGTCGATTACCTGTGTTTGTAGCAATGAAAAAGGAAAGAAAAGAATTGATGTTGCGTCAGCTATTTTTAACCGATTAGGAACATCAATTGAAATTCCTGAAGAACAAATGCAGGCAGCAACAGTAATTTGTGCCAGCGGTATTGCTTTTTGGATGCGATTGATAAGAGCCACAACACAGGGTGCAATTCAGTTGGGTTTTGAATCACATATAGCACAAGAAATGGCAACGCAAACCTGTTTAGGCGCGGCTAGTTTATTAGTAGAATCAGGCAATCATCCTGAAGAAGAAATAGATAAAGTAACAACTCCAAGAGGTTGTACTATAGAAGGCTTAAATGAAATGGAACATCAAGGCTTAAGCTCTTCATTGATAAGAGGTATTGTTACTTCTTTTAATAAAATTAATGAAATCTCTAAAATGTAAACGTCATTGTGAGGACGAAAGACAGCCTGTGCTGTCCCGACGGTTCGGGAGTTTCAGTATGGCAGTCTGTTAATTAAAAGATTATTTCGTCGTTATCTCTCCTCGTAATGACCTAAAAAATGAAATCACAAATAACAAGTACCAATTAATTATCAAAATTCAATAATGCACAGCTTTGGAATTTGGAATTTGTTTTTTGGAATTTTTATAAAAATAATATTATGAACCTATTCAACGTATACCAACTATATGATGTAACTCCTGTCAAGGCAACAAATATTTTTGTAACTGATGATAGAGGGGTGGAATATTTAGACCTATATGGAGGCCATGGTGTGGTTTCTATTGGTCATTCCCATCCACATTATGTGTCAAAATTGAAGGAGCAATTAGATGCTATTGGCTTTTATTCCAATGCAGTTAAAAATCCATTGCAAGATGAATTGGCTAAAAAATTAGGAGCGGTTTCCGGTTGCCCGGACTATAGCTTGTTTTTATGCAATTCAGGAGCAGAAGCGAATGAAAATGCATTAAAACTGGCTTCTTTTTATACAGGTAAAAAAAGAGTGATTGCTTTTGAAAATTCTTTCCATGGAAGAACATCTGTTGCAGTTTCGGTAACCGATAATCCTAAGATCAATGCACCGATAAACAGTACCAATCCGAAAATATTTTTACCACTAAACGAAATTGATCTAGTAGAAAAAGAGCTCGCTAAAGACGATGTATGTGCAATAATTATTGAAGGGATTCAAGGTGTTGGCGGATTAGACGAGGGAACCACAGCATTTTTTCAGAATTTAGAAAAATTGTGTAAGGAATACAATGTAGTTTTTATTGTAGATGAAGTGCAATCTGGTTATGGTAGAAGTGGGCGGTTTTTTGCACATCAATACCATAATATTAAACCTGATATTATTTCAGTTGCCAAAGGTATGGGTAATGGATTCCCGATTGGTGGTATCCTCATTTCATCTAAGTTTAAAGCTGCTTACGGAATGTTAGGAACTACCTTTGGAGGTAATCATTTAGCTTGTGCTGCTGGAATTGCAGTACTAGAAGTTATTGAACAAGAAAGCTTGATGCAAAATGTAGAAAGTATTTCAAAATATTTTATAGAAGAAGCTCAAAGAATACCACAAGTAAAAAATATCAAAGGAAGAGGATTAATGTTAGGACTCGAATTTGATTTTGAAGTAGCTGAATTAAGAAAAAAACTAATTTATGAGAAACACATTTTTACCGGAGGCGCAAATAATAAGAAGTTATTGAGAATTCTCCCTCCTTTAACTGTAAAAAAAGAACATATTGACATGTTTTTTAAAGCGTTAAAAGAAACTTTAAATTCTCCTCTTGAGAGGGGTTAGGGGTGTGTTATACATTCACTAAATATTAAACCAAGTAGTATGAAAAAATACACATCCATATCAGATATAGCTTCTTTGTCAAGTATTATTGACGGAGCAATTCATCTAAAAAAGAACCCTTTTGCTTTTCAATCTTTAGGCAAGAACAAAACAATAGCGATGCTGTTTTTCAATCCGAGTTTACGAACTAGGCTAAGTACGCAAAAAGCAGCACTAAATTTAGGAATGCAAGTAATGATCATGAATATTTCTAATGACGGATGGGCATTAGAATTTGAAGACGGTACAATTATGAAAAATTCAGCTGTTGAACATGTAAAAGAAGCAGCTCAGGTAATTTCACAATATTGCGATATACTTGCCATTAGAACTTTCGCAGGATTGACAAATAAAGAAGAAGATTATAATGAAAAAGTGATGAATGCTTTTGTAAAATATGCTACCGTTCCTATTGTAAGTTTAGAGAGCGCTATTGGTCATCCATTACAAGCCTTAACCGATGCTTTAACTATTAAAGAACATCAAAAAATAGCGAAACCAAAAGTGGTATTGAGTTGGGCACCACATCCGAAAGCATTGCCACAAGCAGTAGCCAACTCTTTTGTGAATGTGATGAAATTATCTGAGGTCGATTTTGTCATTACACATCCTTATGGTTATGAATTGAGCTCTGAAATAACCAATAATATAACCATTGAATACAACCAAGATAAGGCATTTGAAAATGCCGATTTTATCTATACCAAAAATTGGAGTGCTTTTACAGATTATGGTAAAGTATTGACCATAGATAGTAATTGGATGATAACGAAAAAGAAAATGCAATTAACCAATAATGCGAAGTTTATGCATTGTTTACCGGTAAGAAGAAATGTTGTTGTTGAAGATGCTGTTATTGATAGTGAAAATTCATTGGTGATTGAACAATCAAATAACAGAACGTTTGCAGCACAAATCGTATTAAAAAAGATATTAGAGAATTAACCAAACCTTTCTAGGGTTTTAAACCCTAGAAAGGTTAATATGAAAAAATGAAAAATAAATTAACCATCGTAAAAATAGGAGGAAATGTTATCAACGATAATAAAGCATTAACCTCTTTTTTAACAGATTTTGCTTCAATTGAAGACCTGAAAGTACTGGTACATGGAGGTGGAAAAAAAGCATCTGAACTAGCTGCTCAAATCGGACTTACACCTAAAATGATGAATGGAAGGCGTGTAACTGACGAAGCAAATTTAGATGTGGTAACAATGGTCTATGCAGGTCTGCTGAATAAAAAAATTGTAGCTCAGTTACAGCAATACAATTGTAATGCTATTGGTTTGTCTGGAGCTGACGCTAATTCAATAAAAGCACATAAACGGGTAGTTAAGGATATTGATTATGGTTATGCCGGAGATGTAGATGAAGTAAATGATTCTGTAATAAAGCTATTGTTAGAAAATAATCTAACGCCTGTTTTTTGTGCAATAACGCATGATAAAAACGGACAATTATTAAATACTAATGCAGATACTATTGCCTCAGAAATTGCCTCAGGACTAGCAAATCATTTCCAGGTTGTTTTAACCTATTGTTTTGAAAAGAATGGTGTTTTGAAAGATGTAAATGATGATAATTCAGTTATTGAAAATATCGATTCTAAAAGCTATGAAGAACTCAAAGATAAGAGCATTATTGCTGACGGAATGCTGCCTAAATTAGAAAATTGTTTTTATGCACTAAATAACGGAGTTGCAAAAATTATAATTGGAAACCCGAGTGTAATTGTAAATAAAGTTCAAAAATATACAAGTTTAAAACTTTGAAATTAAGACCTAACAGGTCTCAAAAATTAACATAATGAATAAACTCACTAAAGAAGCGATAATATTATTGCAAAACATGATTTCAAAGCCTTCATTTTCTTCTGAAGAAGATGAAACAGCATTGTTAATTATGCAATGGTTTTCAACTCATGATATCAAGTTTGAAAGTAATAATCATAATGTTTGGGCGAAGAATAAGTTTTTTGATGCTTCAAAACCTACCATTTTGTTGAATTCACATCACGATACTGTAAAGCCAAACAAAGCTTACACTAGAGACCCTTTTAAAGCTGAAATTATCGATGAGAAATTATACGGTCTGGGCAGTAATGATGCTGGCGGATGTTTGGTATCACTATTGGCAACATTTGCACATTTTTATCAAATGGAAAATTTAAAATATAATTTGGTAATTGTGGCTTCTGCGGAAGAAGAAAGTTCAGGGCAAAACGGATTGAACAGTATGCTTTCCATAATTCCAACTATTGATGTTGCGATTGTTGGAGAACCTACCTTGATGCAATTGGCTATAGCCGAAAAAGGATTGTTGGTGTTAGATTGTTATGCGCATGGCATGGCAGGTCATGCAGCACACGAATTGGGTGATAATGCTATTTATAAAGCAATAGAAGCAATGGACTGGTTTAAAACTTATCAATTTCCCAATATATCAGACACTTTAGGTAAGGTAAAAATGACCGTTACTCAGGTAAATGCAGGTTCACAGCATAATGTGATTCCGGCGGTTTGTCATTTTGTAGTAGATATTCGTGTTACGGATGCCTATAGTAATCAGGAAGTATTGGATATTGTAAAAGAAAATGTAGATATTGAAGTAAAAGAACGTTCTTTAAGGTTAAATTCCTCATCAATTCCTATAACACATAACATCGTAAAAGCAGGAATTGCATTGGGAAGAAGTACTTATGGTTCACCAACCTTATCAGATCAATCAGTATTAACTTGTCCGTCCTTAAAATTAGGGCCGGGCGATTCGTTACGATCTCATACAGCAGATGAATTTATTTATGTACAAGAAATTGAAGAAGGAATAGATTTATATATAAATTTAATGAAGAAAATATTATAAAAAAAGAATAGAGAAAAAAGACAAAAGAATAGAGATGAGTGTTGTACTTATTAAAGTCTTTGTTCTAAAAGCGAAGCGGTCTTTTCTCTTTGTTCTAATTTTTTAAGAATTAAAAAATTAAAATTATGAAACGAGCATGCTAAAAAGTTTAACACCTAAGGGAATGACTAATAGCGAACAGCATGTGACCTTTAAAATCAATAAATATAGGCACATGAAACGAGCATGCTAAAAGGTTATCACTCAAGAGAATAGTCTGCTCCGTACTTGATACGGGGATTAATAGCGAACAGTCCCGAAGCCTTGGGAACCAATAAAAACAATAAAAATAAACACATGAAACGAGCACGTAAAATTTTGACACCCAAGAGAATGATTAAGAGCGAACAGCATGTGTTACTGTTAAAAAATAAAATTTAAACACATGAAACTCTGGGACAAAGGTTTTAGCACCGATAAAAAAATAGACATTTTCACTGTTGGAAACGATAGAGAATTAGATTTAATATTGGCAAAATACGATGTATTAGGTTCAATTGCACATGCTAAAATGTTGTATAAAATAGAAGTATTAAGTGCAAAAGAAATTGACGCTGTTGAGTCTAAATTAAATCAACTATTGAAAGACATAGAAAAAGGAAACTTCACGATTGAAGATTCTTTTGAAGATGTGCATTCAAAAGTGGAATTTTTACTGATAGAATCTTTAGGAGACACCGGTAAAAAAATTCATACAGCACGCTCAAGAAATGATCAGGTATTGGTGGATATGCATTTGTATTTAAAAGATGAAATTATCGAAATAAAACAACAAATTAAAACACTGTTTGATGTGTTGATCGCTAAAGCGGATGAACATAAAAATGTATTACTCCCGGGATACACACATTTACAGGTAGCCATGCCATCATCATTCGGATTATGGTTTTCGGCTTATGCTGAAAGCCTGATTGATGATGTTTACTTTTTAAATACAGCTTATAAAATTGCGGATCAAAATCCATTGGGTTCGGCAGCAGGTTATGGAAGTTCTTTTGATATTGATAGAGACTATACAACAGAATTCTTAGGATTTGAAACTTTAAAATACAATGTAGTTGCTGCACAAATGAGTAGAGGTAAAACCGAAAAAGCATTGGCTTCCGGGATGAGCGCTGTGGCAGGAACACTATCAAAATTTGCTATGGATATTTGCCTGTATATGAGTCAGAATTTTAATTTTATTTCCTTTCCTGATGAGTTGACTACAGGTTCTAGTATTATGCCACACAAAAAGAATCCTGATGTATTTGAATTGATACGAGGTAAATGTAATGCGTTACAAGCCTTACCTTACGAATTAACATTGATAACCAATAATTTACCAAGCGGTTATCAACGCGATTTACAATTATTGAAAGCAAGTTTATTACCAGCTATTCAAACATTAAAATCATGTTTAGAAATGATGATTTTTTCCATTGAAAATGTACAGGTAAATACTTCAATTTTAGAAGATAAAAAATACGATTACTTATTTACTGTAGAAGAGGTAAATAAACTGGTACAAGATGGTGTCGCTTTTAGAGATGCCTATAAAATTGTAGGAGAACAAGTACAACAAGGAGAATTTAAGCCTAATAAAGAAGTCGATCATACACATATTGGAAGTATCGGTAATTTGTGCTTGGATGAGATTAAAGAAAAGATGGAAAAGGCTTTGTAAGCTTAAACCATGACTTGAGTATAAAAACAACATTATGAAATATAAAATATCAAAAAAAAATAAAATAGTAAGAGGCCTAAAAAAAGCAAGCTATGACAAGAAAGTTGTACACGCTATTTTAGATGTATCTGAAATCTGTAATGTCGCTTTTACTATAAACGGATTGCCGCAGGTACAGCCAATTAATTTTGGTAGAGATGGTGAGAAAATTTACCTTCATGGCTCATTAAAAAATAGAATGACAAATGCATTAATCGAATCTGGAACGGTTTGTTTAAGTGTTATGCATTTAGATGCAATGAAGCTAACGAGGTCTGCATTTCACCATTCCGTAAACTATCGTTCGGTAGTTGTTTTTGGTAAGGTTAGAGAATTAAAAACAGATAAAGAAAAATTATTGGGACTAAAAGCAATTATAAATCATTTTGTTCCAAATAGATGGGACTATTGTAGGATTCCGAATTCTAAAGAACTCAATGCAACTAAAGTAATAGAGATTGAAATTGAAACAGCTTCAGCTAAAATTTCGGATAGCCCTAATAGCGATAAGGAAGAAGATAAAACACTAGATTTTTGGGCAGGACAAATTCCCATAAAAACAATTTGTGAATATCCTGTTCCGGAAAATGATTTAAAAGAAGATATTGAAATTCCTAAACATGTTTTAGAGTTTTATGAGAATCGTAAAAATGGATTTTGAAACCAAGTTAAAGATGAATAACGACTTTGTTGGTAGAAAATACTAAATGTAGATTGTTAATGTGAAGCAAATGAATATGCCAAAAAAATACAAATCATTCGAAACAGAAAGATTACAAATCAGACCTACTACCGAAATAGATGCATCTTTAATTTATGAGTTGCTAAACACACCAAAGTGGATTGAATATATTGGAGATAGAAATGTACATTCTGTTGATGATGCAAAAGACTATATCCAACAAAAAATACTGCCTCAATTAGAAAAGTTAGGATATAGCAATTATACTGTAATCAGAAAATTAGATGGAGAAAAAGTAGGAACTTGTGGGCTTTATGACAGAGAGGGTTTAGAAGGAATTGATATCGGTTTTGCTTTTTTACCACAATTTGAAAAGAAAGGCTATGCTTTTGAAAGTGTCAATAAATTATTAGAAGTAGCAATTCATGATTTTAAGATAAAGAAAATAAGTGCCATAACGATTAAAACAAATATTGCATCACAAAAAATGTTAACCAAAATAGGGCTGACATTTAAAGAGTATATAAGAATTCCGAATGATGAAGAAGAACTAATGTTGTATACGTTGTAAATTCTGCTGTCATTCAGAAGGAGTCTCGATAGTTATCGGGACGAATGCAGAATCTCCACTAATTTTTTAATGCTCGTTTCATCGCAATAGCCTTCAATAAGCATTCTTGATATTCTTTTTCAGGGTCAGATTTTGCCGTAATGGCTCCACCAACTGAATAGGATAGGTATTGATTAGTTTGATTATATAAAATACTACGGATAATGACATTAAAATCAAAATTACCTTCAGGCGTAAAATAGCCAACTGCGCCTGAATATAATCCGCGTTTTGTAGTTTCTTGCGCTTCTATAATTTTCATGGCAGAAAGTTTAGGTGCACCTGTCATACTTCCCATTGGGAAAAGGCTCTTAATGACGTCAATGCTATCTGTATCTTTGTCAATTAATGAAGTGATGGTTGAAATTAATTGGTGGACTTGCTCAAAGGAATATACTTTACATAACTCTTCAACTTTTACAGAACCTTTAATAGCAGTTTTTGAAAGGTCATTCCGTACCAGATCAACGATCATAATATTTTCTGAACGCTCTTTTTCATCTAAAGATAGTGCCATTGCCAATTGTTTATCGGCTTTTTTGTTGGCTAAACGTTTGGCGGTTCCTTTGATTGGTTGCGAAATTATTTTGTTGCCTTCTTTTCTAACAAATCGTTCAGGGGAAGCTGATAATACAAATTTGTCATCAATTTTTAAAAAACCTGCTAGTGGAGGTTTTGAAATTTCATTGAGATGATGATACACTTCTAAGGGTTCTATTTTAGCATTTTCAGCATAAAATTCCTGACAAAAATTGACTTCGTAAATATCGCCTCTATGAATGCGTTCTAGAATCACATCTAAATGTTGCAGGTATTGTTTTTTTGTAATACGCTTATGAATTTTCACGTTTTTGCGATCCGCCAGAGGCGGAGCAGCAACCTCTTTGTTTTTCATGAGATTACTTCGTCGTTCCTCCCTGACTGCCATACAGGTAGGCTCGCAATGACGAATGTTTTCCAAATCAGTATCCATTTCATCAGCATATTCATCCAAATACCGAACTTCGACAATATCACCCTTTATAAAAAATAGTTTTTTAGGTTGAAAAAAGTATAGGTCTGGAAACTGTAATCCGTCAAGATTATTTGAAGTTAGATCTTCGGTATCATTTTTAAGATCATAACTTAAGTAACCAAAAATATAGTCTTGAGTATTGTTTTTATATTGTTTTAATTCCGCGAAAGCATTTGTATAATCACATTTTAGAAAACTATGAGCATCAACTGCTAATACTGCGTCAAAATTAGAATGTTCACGAGGATAAGCATTGCTATCTAACCAAACGACCTGCTCGAATTGTTGTGCCCATGTTAATAACTGATGCTTAAATTTGGAAGTGTTTTTAAGTGTTATTTTTTTTGTGGTTCGCAATGAGTTGTGTAAATTTTGTTGGTTGTTAGAATGAGTCCTCCCTTGAGGGAGGATTAAGGTGGGTGTTATTCGTCGGATAATTCATAAACTTTATGTTGTAACACATTCAGGACGTTATCCATATCTTTTTTTACTTCAATATCAGAAAAACGTAAAAATATTACACCTTCTTTTTCTAACCTTCCTTGTCTTCTTGCATCATAAAAAAATTTGTAATCATGGCTATTGCCATCTATTTCAATTGCTAGTCCAATTTCATGGCAATAAAAATCGACAATATAATCTAGCATTGGTACTTGTCTATGAAATTGTACTTTAAGAGCTCTATTCTTAATGTTTTTCCATAATAGTATTTCAGAAAGGGTTGAATTTTTCCTTAAATACCTTGAGTATTCTCTTAATTCAGCACGATATGGAATTATCTTATTTGGCATGTTTTATACACCTCCCTAACCCTCCTCAAGGAGGGAATTTAAGGCTTACTAAAATAAAAATTCTTAAGAAGAATGATCAGCAATGATTTTCCATTCCCCATTAATACTTTTTAAGATGATAGAAAACATACCATCAGCATCGCCAACTGTTCTTTTTAAATGGTATTCACCAATAACCAAAAACACATCATTAGCTAATTGATCGAATTCTAATAAATTAAAAGTCAATGTACCAGTATGCTCTTTGGTAGGATATCCTTTTTTATAATTTTCCAGCGTGTTTTTCCAGCCATAGGTGAGTCCGTTACTTCCAACAAATTTCAAGCTATCAGATTTTATGTAGCCTTCCATAAAAGCTTCTATATCTCCATCAGACCAATCTTTAGCTTGTTGTAACATCATGGTCGTAATTTCTTTTTTAGAAGTTTCGTAGCTTGACATTTTTTCTTGTGTATATCCGTTAAGGGATAACAAAAAAATTAGCGAAAACAGTAGTTTAAGATTTTTCATTTGATATAATTTTATAGCTTACGTCATTGCGAACGGAGTGAAGCAATCTGTTTATTTATAGTTCTAAATTAAAAAGATTGCCATACTTCGACTGTGCTCAGTACAGGCTGTCCTTCGTCCCTGAGCTCGCAATGACAAACCTTGTTTAACTATGTATCGCTCTGTTATCAGTAGCAGCTAAGGCAGCTTCTTTAACAGCTTCGGCATAGGTTGGATGTGCGTGACTCATACGTGCAATGTCTTCCGCAGAAGCTCTAAATTCCATAGCAGTAACTGCTTCAGCAATTAGATCGGCTACTCGAGCCCCACACATATGTACACCTAAAACCTCATCTGTTTCAGCATCAGCTAATATTTTTACAAATCCGTCAATATCTCCACTCGCTCTGGCACGACCTAAGGCACGCATAGAAAATTGTCCCGATTTATAGTTGACTCCTGCTTCTTTTAATTCTTCTTCAGTTTTACCAACTGCAGCAACTTCCGGCCAGGTATAGACAACTCCCGGAATTAAATTATAATCGATATGTGGTTTTTGTCCTGCCAATGTTTCAGCAACAAATACACCTTCTTCTTCAGCTTTATGTGCCAGCATAGCACCTTTGATGACATCACCAATTGCATAGATGTTATTTATATTAGTTTGTAGGTGCTCATTGACCTTTATTTGACCTCTGTCAGATACAGTTACACCTGCTTTGTCAAGTGCTAATCCATCAGTATACGGTCTTCTGCCCACAGAAACCAAACAGTAATCTCCTTTAAATTCAACAGGATTTCCTTTTTTATCATCTGCTGTGATGGTAACTTCTTTAGCAGAAGTTTCTACAGCGGTGACTTTATGTTTGGTATAAAATTTTACACCTTGTTTTTTTAATACTTTTTGGAGTTCTTTAGATAAGGAGGCATCCATCGTAGGGATGATCCTGTCCATATATTCAATCACAGAAACTTCAGACCCTAAACGACTGTATACTTGTCCGAGTTCCAAGCCAATTACGCCTCCACCTATTACTACTAAGTGTTTAGGAATTTCGGTTAAGCTTAATGCTTCTGTTGAGGTAATTACTCGTTTTTTATCTAATTTGATAAATGGTAAGGTTGATGGTTTTGAACCAGTGGCTATAATTATATTCTTAACTTCTATTTGTTCTGAAGTATTGTCCGCTTTAGCAATATTTATATGAGTGGCATCTATAAAAGAACCCAGACCTTCAAAAACTTCAATTTTGTTCTTATCCATTAAGTATTGAATACCGGCAGTATTCGTATCAACTACATTTTGTTTTCGGGCTATCATTTTTTCGAGATTCATTTTTACGTCACCGGAAATTTCAATGCCGTGTGTTTCAAAATGTTTAATAGCATCATGGTAATGATGTGAAGAATCTAACAATGCTTTGGAAGGGATACACCCTACATTTAAACAGGTGCCGCCTAGCGTGGAATATTTTTCAATAATGGCAGTTTTCATACCTAATTGTGCGCAACGGATTGCTGCTACATATCCACCGGGACCAGAACCGATAACGGCTACATCATAATTACTCATAAAGTGATTTTAATTTTGAAAAACAAAAATACACATATTTGTTGATTTGTAGAAAGGTTGAGTAAATTGTTTAGTATGATTTTTATTGATGTAATTTTGTAGTATGAAACGAGCTATAAACATTTTTTATTTATAAGAGAGTGATTATTAGCGAACAGTCCAATCCCGATAGCTATCGGGACTATCGGGATGACAGTTAAAAAGTAATAAATGTAAACACATGAATCACATTTTAATTATCGGATCTATTTGGCCAGAACCTAGTTCTTCTGCAGCAGGAAGTAGAATAATGCAATTAATAACATTGTTTTTATCTCAAGGCTGGAAAATAACTTTTGCATCTACCGCACAAAAAGGAGTTAGAAAAGTTGATTTAAGTGCTCTTAAAGTTAAGGAAGAAATAATTGAATTAAACAATAGTAGTTTTGATGCTTTTATTCAAAAATTAAACCCAACCATTGTATTGTTTGATCGGTTTATGATAGAAGAACAATTTGGTTGGCGTGTTGAGGAATACTGCCCGAATGCATTGCGAATTTTAGATACAGAAGATTTGCATTGCTTACGAAAAACACGACATCAAGCTATAAAGAGTAATAAAAAATTTGAAACGGCTGATCTATTAGATTCAGAAATTGCTAAAAGAGAAATTGCGAGTATTTATAGATGTGATTTATCATTAATTATTTCAACTTATGAAATGAAATTACTTAAAGAAGTTTTTAAAATTGATGAATCACTCTTATACTATTTACCCTTTTTATTAGATAAAATAGATAAGGGTAAAATAGAAGCTTTAAAACATTTTGAAGATCGTGAACATTTTATTACCATAGGTAATTTTTTACATGCTCCGAATGTTGATGCCATTTTATATTTAAAGAAAACAATTTGGCCTTTGATTCGAAAACAATTACCTAAAGCTGAGTTGTATATTTATGGAGCTTATATTACCCAACAGATAATAGAGCTGCATAATGAGGAAGATGGATTTTTAATTAAAGGATTTGCAACAAATGCTAAAGAAGTGGTTGGCAATGCGAAAGTCTGTTTAGCACCTTTGCGTTTTGGAGCGAGAATTAAAGGCAAATTAACTGAAGCCATGCAAAACGGAACGCCAAGTGTTACTTCAACCATTGGTGCAGAAGGAATGCATGCCGATTTACGATGGAATGGTTTTATTGAAGATGCTCCCGAAAAATTTGCCGATAAAGCTGTTGAACTATATTCAAACAAATCTGTTTGGGAAGAATCTCAACAAAAAGGAATAAAAATTATCAATCAATTGTACGATAAGGAAAAACTAAGCGAACCTTTTTTAAAACGAATTATAGATTTACAAAATCAGATTAAAACACACAGAACTCAAAATTTTATGGGGGCTATGTTACAACATCATTCTTTACAAAGCACAAAATATTTGAGTAAGTGGATAGAAGAGAAAAGCAGAAAATCTAAATAAAATCTAATTTTGAAAATGACTTATCATTAAGGATTGATTTATTCTAAACAAAGGGTGCGCTATAAATAAAATAGGAAGTACGTATTATATTAACCAATTAAAAGGAGTCTATTAATTGGAATTTTTTTTGTTTAATAGTGGATGTTGGGTTCGTTTATCGTTTTTAAAAATAAGAATTAAGCTAAAAAATTATATAACATCTTTAAATTTGTATTCACCAAAGCCATAATTATTATCAGTATATAAAATCAATTTACTTTCTTTATAAAGTTTTCTTGAAAAAACTCTTATAGCTATTTTTGGAGTTTCATCATTTAAAATGACGGGTTCTATATATATCAAATCAGCATGTCCAGGGTTTCCCTTATCCCTGACTTTTACTAGAATGTTTTCTGGAACTATTCTATTATTTATATCAAGAGGGGTTGATTTGATGATAGCTTCAAATGTTTCCCTTTCTTTTTTATGATCAGAATGAACCTGATTAAAGGTTTTCTTTCTAAAGATAAGAAATCCAACAAATTTATTTGGGTTATTTAATGCTCTTTTTTTGCACTCATTTTCGTTAGAGTATTTTTCTCTTTGCATAGACACACCTCTAGTATCTAAAAATACACCACCATCAATTATTCTTTCTTTTTTAACAATTTTCTTTTTGAAATCTCTCTCAAAAAGAAATCGTACTAAAATTTCCTCATCCTCAATTAATCTGGATACAATTTGAGGTTTTGAGAAAAGTTTAGATAAAAACTGACAGATCACTATTTATTTTTGGAATTGTATTGTAAAAATTTACTTCATCAATCGAGAGGTTTTCAACTTGCTTTGAATCTGTGTTGCCTTTTTCGTAAAAGTACCCAACAGAATTCTTACCAATTTCAATAGAAAAAATATTATCATTTTCAAAAATCCAATCTAAAATTATAGTCCCATATTTTGAAGGATAAATATTTTCAGGATTAAGGTTATTTAGAGAGTTTGGAGAAATAGAATCAATAATATTTAAAGAATTATTAAAAACTTCTGCACTAATTTGCGGTGCGCCAAAACCATCCCAGTTGTTTTGATATTTAGAAATAGATTCAATCTCTTTTTTAATTTTGTCTTCTAGGCTAGAGGTGTTTTCATACAAAAGGAAACCATCTTTCGGATCAGAAACAATACTCTCTATTAGATGTTGATTTTTATAATTACTTTCATTTACAAGGTTATATTTTTCAACATTAGAATCTAAACTTGAAGTAAGTATAGCGGTTATTAGTCCCATAAAATTATTTTAATGAAATTAAATTTTGTGTATTTTTACTTAGTAAATCTTTTAGAGTACTTTTATTAGCATTATGAGCTTCATCAAATAAATCCTTTATATTCAATTTACTGTACAGCTCTAAATTAGGAACACTTTTAGCATATTGATGATTAATAACTATTCTTTTTAATCTATTACTGAATGAAATTTCCGTTCTTTCCTCAAAATTGATATTTAATTCTTGATTCTGAGAGAACAAAATCATAGTTCCATTTTTTGAGTTTAAAAACTTTTTATTTAATAATTCTGAATCTATATTAAAAATTTCATTGACTGGTATGTCTTCAGACGAAGACCATATAAATTCATCAATATAAGTTAAACTAATAGCATCTATATAGTAATTTAAGTTTAATTTTTTTCGAAAAATATCTAAATCTGATTTAAATTTTTTAAAAAACACATCCCAATCTTCGTAAATTCTATTTTCTAAAGAAATTTTAGCTCTTTTTTCATGTTCGTTTTCTAGCTTGAAAATATTTTTTAATCTTCCTTCTTTATTATATTCTTCAAAAACAAAACCTCTTATTGTTTCTTTATTTATACCTTCAGTAGGTTTTGGTGTGCCAATGGTAAGATTAATAGTTCTTGTATTTATAAGATTTTTTTTCTGATAACTTTCTAAAGACCGATCTAATTTTAATTCCTCAAAAACACTTTTAGGTTTTAAAAATTCTTGTGGAACAAAAATAGTTGCCACAACTTTAGAAATAGAATGATTTTTTGAAATTGGCTGTAAATGCTGTAGCATTTTTTAAGATTAATTTAGTCAAAAATAGTAAATAATAACGTAAGTTAAATTAATTTATAAAAAATTCAACAATTAAAAATAGATAAAATTTTCTTAAATGTTAAATAAAAAACATAACATTTAAGAAATATTTTATTTTTTGAAATGTTAGTATGTTTTATTGTTTGTAGTGAAACAGTATTTAACAGATAATAAATAAATTGAACTTGCTTAGATATTAATAAGAATTTTAGATATTTAAATTTAGTAACACAAACACAAACATGAATTGAAACTAACTATTTTAACAACCCTGCCCTTTTCAACAACGCATCACTATTAGGTTCTTTTCCACGAAACTGTTTGTATAAAATCATTGGTTTTTCTGTACCGCCTTGTGAAAGTACATTTTCAGCAAATCTTTTAGCAGTTTCTATATTGAAAATTCCAGTCTCTTTAAAAGCTTCAAAAGCATCTGCATCTAATACTTCAGCCCATTTATATGAATAATATCCGGAAGAATATCCGCCTTGAAAAATATGAGAAAATGCTGTACTCATACAATTCTCAACAACATCAGGATAGAGTTGTGTATCCGCAAAAGCTTCAGATTCAAAACCTTTCACATCTTTAATCTTTGACGGGCTGTGCTCGCCACCGTGCCAAGACATATCTAATAAGCCAAAACTTAATTGACGTAATGTTTGCATGCCTTCTAAAAAGTTAGATGAATCTTTTATTTTTTGAACCATTTCCATGGGAATTGGTTCATCAGTTTCATAATGTTTGGCAAATAGGTCTAATGCTTCTTTTTCGTAACACCAATTTTCTAATAATTGACTTGGTAGTTCTACAAAATCCCAATAGACATTTGTGCCTGAAAGACTAGGGTAGGTAGTGTTAGCTAACATGCCATGTAAGGCATGACCAAATTCATGAAACAATGTAGTTACTTCATTAAATGTCAATAATGACGGTTTGGTTTCAGTAGGTTTTGTAAAATTACAAACGATAGAAATATGTGGACGAGAATTCTTATCATCAACTTTCCATTGATCTTTATACGAAGTCATCCATGCACCGTTTCGCTTGCCTTTTCGTGGAAAGAAATCAGCATAAAAAACAGCAATAAAATCACCATTTGAATTCGTTACTTCATAAGTTTTTACTTCTTCGTGATATTTATCAATATCATGAATTTCTTTAAACTGTAAACAAAATAATTTATTGGCAATGGTAAAAATGCCTTCAATTACATTTTCTAATTTAAAATAAGGCTTTAAAGCCTCTTGATCAAGATCAAATAATTCTTTTTTTAATTTTTCAGAATAATAAGCACCATCCCATTTTTGGAGTTGTTGAATTCCGTCTTTTTGTGCAAAAGAGGATAGTTGTTTAAATTCTCTTTCAGCTGCTGGTTTGGCTTTGGCTAAGAGTTCATTAGAAAATGAGATTACTTTTTCAGGAGTTTCAGCCATACGCTCTTCCAATACAAAATGTGAATGTGTTTTATAGTCTAATAAATTTGCACGTTGATGTCGGAGTTTTACAATATCCAACACAACTTGTTGATTGTCATTGTCATTATTTTGAAATGCTCTTGCACCAAATATTTTTGCTAGTTTTTCACGTAAACTTCTATCATCAATATAGGTCATAAAGGGAATATAACTCGGATAATCTAAGGTAAATATCCAACCTTGCTTCTCTTTTTCTTTGGCTAATAATTGTGCAGCTTCTTTGGCACCATCCGGTAAACCCTTAAGTTGATTTTCATCAGTGATGTGTAATTCAAAAGCATTGGTTTCAGCCAATATATTTTCGCCAAATTGTAAGGAGAGTTTAGATAACTTTTTATCTATACCTCTTAATGTTTCTTTATCGTCATCATTTAAGTTTGCTCCGTTTCGGACAAACATTTTGTATTGATTGTTGAGCAACATTTGTTGTTCGGCAGTCAAGTCTATATTTTTGCGATTTTCATAAACTGTTTTTACACGTTTGTACAGTTCTTCATTTAAACGAATATCATTTGCAAAATCTGAAAGCCAAGGAGAAACTTCTTGCGCTATTTTTTGAATTTCATCATTGGTTTCTGCAGAATTCAGATTGAAAAATACAGACGAAATTCTTTTTAAAGTTTTTCCGGAAAACTCCAACGTTTCAATCGTATTTTCAAAAGTAGGCACACTGGTATTATTTGTAAAAGCACCAATTTCAGCTTTCGCTTTTTTAATTGCTTCTTTAAATGCCGGTTTAAAATGCTCGTTTTTTATTTGCGAAAACGGAGCGGTAGTGTGTTTGGTATTGAATTTTTGGAGTAAAGGGTTGTTCATTTATGTAATATCTGGTTTAAATATGTCAGAAGACCGAAGACCGAAGACTGAAGATGTGTACTTCGGTCTCCCGTCTTCCAACTTCAAGCTCAAAAATTTATTTTTTCAAATCTTCAGCAGCCCTATTCACTTTATCCTTTAACTCTTCTTTGTACTTGACAATAGTATTCTGAACAGTTTTATCAGCACTTCCTATAATTTGAGCAGCTAAAATTCCGGCATTTTTTGCTCCGTCAAGAGCAACAGTAGCTACAGGTACACCTCCGGGCATTTGTAAAATTGATAATACAGAATCCCAACCGTCAATAGAATTCCTTGACTTAACCGGTACGCCAATTACGGGTAGTGGACTCATAGAAGCAACCATTCCCGGTAAATGTGCAGCACCTCCGGCACCGGCAATAATTACAGTTATCCCACGTAAGTGCGCATTTTTAGCGTAATCGACCAATTTATCGGGAGTGCGATGTGCAGAAACGATATCAATTTCGGTTTCTATGTTGAAATCATGTAAAATACTAACTGCTTCCTGCATGACAGGCATATCTGAATTACTGCCCATAATAATACCAACTTTAGCCATAAGATAAAATATTAAAATATTTTGTATTTTTATTGACCAAAGATAGTGAAATGATACCTCTTTTTAATACTGTTGTTTCTTGGTTTTTAAAAAAACGGAAACATCAAATGGAACTTTTTCTAAAGTACCCTATTGATGTACAACAAGAATTATTGGTGGGTTTATTAGATACTGCTCGAAATACAGTGTTAGGTAAGCAGTTTGATTTTAAAACTATTTATAATTATAAAACGTTTGCAAAGCGTGTTCCTATTCAAAAATATGAAACGATTGAGCCATTAATTGAGCGTACCAGAAGAGGAGAGCAAAATCTATTTTGGCCTTCAGATATTCAATGGTTCGCAAAATCTAGTGGAACAACCAATGCGAAAAGTAAATTTATTCCTGTTAGTGACGAAGCCTTAGAAGACTGCCATTTAAAAGCCGGAAAAGATATGTTAGGCTTGTATCTTCATAATAATGAAGATGCCGGATTGTTCAATGGAAAAGGACTGCGTTTAGGTGGAAGTAGTGCTATTTATGAAGATAATAACTCTTATTTTGGAGATCTGTCTGCCATAATTATTGAAAATATGCCTTTTTGGGCAGATTTTAGTAGTGCGCCAAAATACGAAACTGCTTTGATGGGTGAGTGGGAGACGAAGATGGAAGCTATTGTCAACGAGACCATTAATGAAAATATGACAAGCTTGGTTGGTGTGCCTTCTTGGATGTTGGTATTGTTAAATAGAGTGTTAGAAAAAACGGGAAAGGATAATATTTTAGAGGTGTGGCCAAATTTAGAAGTGTATTTTCATGGAGGCGTAAATTTTAATCCTTACCGCGAACAGTTTAAAAAATTGATACCAAAAAAAGAATTTCTATATTATGAAACTTATAATGCTTCTGAAGGGTTTTTTGCACTACAAGATGTCAATGGTTCTTTAGACCTGCTTTTGATGTTAGATTACGGAATTTTTTATGAGTTTATTCCAATGGATCAATATAAAGAGGAAAAATCCCTTGCAATTCCATTACAAGAGGTTGAATTGTATAAAAATTATGCAATTGTAATTACTACCAATTCAGGTTTATGGAGATATTTGATAGGTGATACTGTAAAGTTTGTTTCATTAGATCCTTATCGGATTAGAATAACGGGTCGCACCAAACACTTTATCAATGCTTTTGGTGAAGAACTCATTATAGAAAATGCAGAAGACGCATTAAAGAAAGTTTGTAAAAAAACCAAAGCAGAAATTACTGATTATACGGTGGCACCTATTTTTATGGATGGTAATTCTCAAGGCGCTCATGAATGGATTATTGAATTTAAAAAACCGCCTAAAAGTATCGATTATTTTACTGAATTATTAGACAATGCACTAAAATCAATTAATTCTGATTATGAAGCGAAACGTTATCAAGATATGACCTTAACAATGCCAAAAGTACGTCAAGCAGAGAAGGGGTTGTTCTATAATTGGTTAAAACAAAAAGGAAAATTAGGAGGTCAACACAAAGTGCCAAGATTATCTAATGATAGAGATTTTATTGAAGAATTGTTAGGAATGTCAATAGTAGTAGAAAAATAAATTAAATATTTGATGATAGAAATTTTCAAGTGAACGAATATTTTCATTTGAATTAATTTGTGTTTTTTGCCACTAATACACTAATACACTAATACACTAATACACTAATACACTAATACACTAATACACTAATACACTAATACACTAATACACTAATACACTAATTAGAGTGTTTAAAGACGAAAATTATAATTTCACTAATTGAAAATCCTTTGGATTTTCAGAAATTTGTGTTATTTTTTAATTCTAAAAGAAAAAATTCGTGTATCTGTGGCTTGGTGTATTTTTACTTGTTCAAAACAACCATTCATCAAAATAAAATAGAACGTTAAATAAATGAATTCAACTGAAAAGGAAGTTTCTTATACTACAACAAATTCTTACGCGACTTTAAATACATTAACCAATAAAACAAAAAATGTCTGGTTCGTTTGCCATGGAATTGGTTATTTGAGTAGGTATTTTTTAAAATATTTTGATGAGTTAAATGCTGATGAAAACTATATTATTGCTCCTCAAGCACAAAGTAAATATTATCTGGGTTCAAAATACAAGCACGTTGGGGCAAGCTGGCTTACAAAAGAGAATACGATAAAGGAAATTGATAATGCAATGCATTATTTTGATGCTGTTTTAGAAGCTGAAAAAATTCCAAGTACGGTTAATTTTATTGTTTTAGGGTACTCACAAGGTGTTTCTGTTGTAGCCAGATATGTAGCTAAAAGAAAATTAAGATGTAATCAACTTGTATTGCTTTCTGGTGGAATTCCTAAAGAATTAAGTAATGATGATTTTAAATTTTTAGATGGTAAAACGAAAATATCATTGATTTATGGTAATCAAGATGAATATTTAACTAAAGAACTTATGGTTAGTGAAGAAAAACGTTTTTATGAATTGTTTGGAGATACTGCTATCATTACTGTTTTTGAAGGAAAACATGAAGTTAAAAAAGAAATTGTAAGCAAAATTGTATAAGAAGATTCATTTGTTTAGAGTCTATATCTTAAGAAGATATTGTTATTTTTTAACCCTTCCGCTCACGCTAATGCGTGACCACCTTCCCTTATCAAGGGAAGGAGTTAGATTCTGACTATTCTCAACTCTTTTGAATAAATTCACTCTCAATAACCCCCCTCCTCCCAAAGCTAATGTCATTAAGTTAAGGATTTCAACCTCATAAAATCAAAATATTCAGACAACTATATAGCTTTGAATAAAGAATAAGTTATTTTTTTATGTGTCGAGACTGATTAGAAAAAATAAAAATAACCACCCCGTATTCCATCCCAAAAGCCTGTTTTTTTTAAGAACTATAACAATTATTAGTTTTGGGATAAAATCCACCCCTCCTTGAAAAAAGGAGGGGAGATAACGTATAGGTTTAAAGAAAGAGTAGAAAATATACTTTGTAGTTAGAGTCAAAACTCCTTCCCCGAAAAGAGAAGGTGGCTTTAATTCCGATTTCTCTGGATTAAAGACGGAAGGGCTTAAACTCATTAAAAAGATAGTTTTTGATAAAATCAAAATATCAGACGATTGCACAAATCTCTTAACTTAATGACATTGTCCCGAAGCGCGGGATCAAGAAGGGATGGGTTTTATCCTATTTCATATTATTAAATAAACAGGATATATGTTTTTGGAATAAAACATGGGGCGGTAAGAGGTTATATTTTTCTATCAATTACATAATTAACCATTGTAATTAATGATTCTTTATATTCAGATTCAGGGTATGAGTTTAAAAGATTCAAAGCTTTAGTTTGGTATTCTTTCATTTTAGCAATGGTATATTCTATACCGCCATTTTCTTTTACAAAACCAATAACTTGTTTTACTCTTTTTTTATCTCTATTATGATTTTTAACCGAATTAATAATCCATTTCTTTTCTTTCGCTGAACAATTATTAAGGGTATGAATTAAGGGTAAAGTCATTTTTTGTTCTTTGATATCAATACCGGTTGGCTTGCCAATTTTGGCATCAGTATAATCAAACAGATCATCTTTTATTTGAAAAGCAATACCGATATACTGACCAAATTGTCGCATGAGATCAATTTCTTCTTTTTCAGCTCCAACAGAGGCAGCACCAATACCTGTACAGGCTGCAATTAAAGTAGCTGTTTTTTGACGGATTATTTCAAAATAAATATCTTCAGTAATATCAAGTTTTCTCGCTTTTTCTATTTGCAATAATTCACCTTCAGTCATTTCTTTTAAGGCAATAGAAATTAATTTTAGTAGATCAAAATCGTCATTATCAATAGACAGTAATAAGCTTTTTGAAAACAAAAAATCACCAAATAAGACAGCAATTTTATTTTTCCATAATGCATTTAATGAGAAAAAACCTCTACGGCGATTGCTGTCATCAACCACATCATCATGCACTAATGAACCTGTATGAATTAATTCAATTAGTGATGCGCCACGATAAGTTCGCTCGCTAAAATTACCATCAGAAACCATTTTTGCAACTAAAAAAACAAACATAGGTCGCATTTGTTTTCCTTTACGGCGAACAATAAAATGTGTGATTCTATTTATCAGCGGAATTTTAGAATCCATAGAATCTTTGAATTTATCTTCAAAGAGTTCCATTTCTTTTTTAATGGGAAGTTTTATTTGTTCTACTATTTTCACTTAATTCTTAATCCAAAATTGTTTTTAACCTTTCAATAATACGTGTATTCTTATCTTCAGTTGCCATTATAGTTAGTAGATCAATATGATTATCTTTAAAACCTGTATTTTTTCCTATAAAATTAACAGCTTGAAAGCGAACATACGAATTTTTCATTTTCAAGGCACTTCCTATTAGGTTATTTACTAACTCAAAATTTTCTTTTTTAGAAAGATCAACTTGTAAGTTTTGACTGTTAAATATCATCAGATATGCCAAATATTCCTTATTGCTATTGGTTGTTTTTATCAAATCTAATAAAGTTTGAGACTCAACTTTTTTACTTAACTCATTAATCTGAGCAACTAATGCTAATCGTTCTTCTTCTTCACGAGATTTTAAGTATTTTCCTGCTAAAGATAATATTTCATTAATAGTATTATTATTTGGCTGTTTGAGTTCTGTTTTTTGCTCGATTTTAGCCCAGCTATCCCGTAAAGGAACCGTTCTGTTAAATACTAGTTGTTCAGAAGTACTATCGTTATCTACATTAAAATATCCCAATCGTTGAAATTGAAATCTATCACCAATCTTAGCTTTGGTCAAACTAGGTTCAACAAAAGTATTTGTATTTATAACTAAAGAATCTGGATTGATAAATTCTTTGAAATCTTTATCCTTATGAGCATCTGGTGCTTCATCAGTAAACAATCTGTCGTACAATCGTACTTCAGCTTTTACAGCATGTTGTATAGATACCCAATGTAAGGTGCCTTTAACTTTACGTTTGCTTTCTTCAGTACCACTTCCGCTTAAAGAATCTTCACTATAGGTACAATGAATTTCTGCTATTTCTCCATTATCATCTTTTACAACGGTGCTTGCTTTAATAATGTAAGCGTTTTTTAATCGGACTTCGCTATTTAATTTTAATCGGAAGAACTTTTTATTGGCTTCTTCTCTAAAATCTTCTTTTTCGATATAAATTTCTCTTGAAAAAGGGACTTTTCTGCTGCCAAAACCTTCTACATAATCATTATATGAGGCGTTGATGAGTTCTTCCTTATCTTCCGGATAATTAGTGATAACCACTTTAACAGGATCTAAAACAGCCATTACTCTTGGTGCTGTTTTGTTCAAATCATCTTTAATGCAAAATTCAAGTAAAGCTACATCAGTTATATTATCACGTTTTGAAATTCCTGAAACTTCACTGAATTTTTTAATAGATTCAGGAGTGTAACCTCTTCTGCGAAGACCAGAAATAGTAGGCATTCTAGGGTCATCCCAGCCATTTACATGTTCTTCTTCAACCAATTGCAGTAGTTTGCGTTTACTCATTACCGTATAACTCAAATTACGACGTGCAAATTCACGTTGTTTTGGTCTAAGGTCTTTACCGGAATAGACTTGGTCTAAAAACCAGTCATATAATTCACGGTGACTTCTAAACTCTAAGGTGCATATAGAGTGTGAAATTTGTTCGATATAATCTGATTCACCATGTGTCCAGTCATACATAGGATAGATATTCCATGTTGTACCTGTTCTATGATGTGATCTATTTAGAATACGATAGATGATCGGGTCGCGCATTAACATATTTGGTGAAGTCATATCAATTTTAGCACGTAAAATATGAGAACCTTCTTCAAATTCTCCATTTTTCATTTTTTCAAATAATGCTAAATTTTCTTCAATAGAACGATTTCTGTTCGGACCATCTACCCCGGGCTCAGTTGGTGTTCCTTTTTGCTCAGCAATAGCTTCGGAAGATTGATCGTCAACATAAGCTTTTCCGTTTTTGATCAATACAATTGCCCAATCGTATAATTGTTGAAAATAATCTGAAGAATATAATTCGTTTTCCCATTGAAATCCTAACCATTCAATATCATGTTTAATAGCATCTACATATTCTTGTTCTTCTTTGGCTGGGTTGGTATCATCAAAGCGCAAATTTACAGGAGCGTTGTAAGTTAGTCCCAATCCAAAATTTAAGCAAATAGAAGAGGCATGACCAATATGTAAATATCCGTTAGGCTCAGGCGGAAAACGAAAACGAAGTTTGTTTTTATCTAAACCATTGGTTAGATCTTCTTCAATGATTTGCTCTAAAAAGTTGAGTGATTTTTTTTCTTCAGACATCAATTCTAAATTCTAATAGCTGACAAAAATACGTAAAATATGCTGTTGTTTTTCTGGACTTGGATATTTCTATAATGAGAAAAGTCTTCATTTTTTATAACCTATTTTTGTTCTAGATTTTGAGTTTTCTTTCTTTTCTATCAACTCATCTAAATAATTAAAAACCAATTCAATATTTTTATTCTGATTTGATAGTTTTTTCTTGATCTCTTCTATTTCTAATTTTATATTCAAATTATCAGCGAGCATTTCACGCATTTTAGTAAATATTCTGATGATCTTAATATTTACTGCTATTGCTCTTTCGCTATTCAATACACTAGATAACATTGCTACTCCTTGTTCTGTGAATGCAAATGGGGGTATTCTTCTTCCTCCCCAACTTGAGGTCGCATTTTGCGACTTCAAATTTTTCCATTCTTCAATAGTAAGTTGAAACATAAAATCTTTAGGAAAACGATTTGTATTTCTTTTAACCTGCTCATTTAAACGTTTAGTCTCTACTTGATAAAGTTCTGCTAAATCGTTATCTAGCATTACTTTTTGATTTCTAATCAAATATATTTTGCTGGTAATTATTTGGTCTGGAATAACAATTTCTTTACTCATATTATTTTTTGAATTTAAATCCCCAATATCATTTTAGCGATCATAAAGTAAATTAAAATTCCAAAAATATCATTACTGGTAGTAATAAAGGGACCTGTAGCAATGGCAGGATCAATACCGCGCTTATCTAAAAATAAAGGAATAAATGTGCCAATAATACCAGCCATAATAATTACAGCTAACAGTGAAATAGAAATAGCTGAAGAGGTTAATATATTACCATATAAAAACCATGTAAATACAAATAATAAAATTGATAGTATGAGTCCGTTTACAATAGATAATGAAAATTCTTTTAACAAGCGATTACCAATACTTCCTTTGAGGTCATTGTTTGCCAAACCTTGTACGATAATTGCTGATGACTGTACACCAACATTACCTGCCATTGCAGCAATTAATGGTGTAAAAAAGAAAAGAATAGCATGATTGCTGATTAAATCTTCAAAACCACCCATAATAGCTGCTGCACCAATGCCACCTATTAATCCTAAAAATAACCAAGGTAATCTAGCTCGCGTATGTTCCCATACAGTATCATCTGCCTCAACATCTTCAGTAATACCGGCAGCTAATTGATAATCTTTTTCAGCTTCTTCTTTAATTACATTTACAATATCATCAATTGTGATTCTACCCATTAGTTTGTAATCATCATCAACTACAGGAATGGCTTCCAAATCATATTTTTGCATGATCAGAGCCACATCTTCAGCTTTTTCATGCACATTGACTGAATCAACTTTAGGGATATAGACTTCAGAAATATGTGTTTTGGTTGAGGTTACCAATAAATCTTTTAGTGATAAACGTCCTTTTAGTTTATCTTCATCATCAACTACATAAATAGAATGCACTCTAGTAACATTTTCTGCCTGGGCACGCATTTCTCTAACACATCTTAATACATCCCAGTTTTCATTGACCTTTACCAATTCTTTAGCCATTAAGCCACCGGCAGAATCTTCATCATAAGTCAATAATTCAACAATGTCTTTTACATGTTCTTCATCTTCAATTTCAGAAATAACTTTTTCTTGACGCTCTTCAGGTAACTCGGCAATCATATCTGCAGCATCATCAGTATCAAGCTCTTCAAGCTCTTCAGCAATTTCTTTGGCAGATAGGTTTTTTAGTATTTTTTCACGAACATCTTCATCTATTTCCATTAAAATATCAGAAGTCAATTCACTATCTAACAATTTAATAATGTAGGTAGCTTCATCTAGACTAAAGTCATTTAAAAGCTCAGCAATATCAGCATAATGTTCATTACCTAAGATTTTAAGCAAGGTAGTATCATCCTTTTGTTGGATGAGTGAAGTTACTTGCGCTATAAGATCTTTGGTTAATTCAAACGGCATCAGTTGCTATTTTTTGCGTCAAACTAATAAACTCCTGAACAGATAATTGTTCAGGACGTTGCGCAAATATAGTATCTTCTCTTAATTTATCTGATAAATTAAAAGTTTTTAAACTGTTTCGGATTGTTTTTCTCCGTTGATTGAAGGCTGTTTTAACTACTTTATAAAATAATTGTTCGTCAACAGGAAGTATATAATTTTCTTTACGTATTAATCTGATAACTCCTGAATCTACTTTTGGAGGCGGATTAAACACACTGGGCGGAACTGTAAATAAATACTCAACATCATAAAATGCTTGTGTTAATACCGAAAGAATGCCATATACTTTACTGCCCGGTTTTTCAGCGATACGACGTGCTACTTCTTTTTGAAACATTCCGGTAAATTCAGGTATTTGATGCTTATTTTCGAGCGTTTTAAAAAGGATTTGTGAAGAAATATTATAAGGGAAATTACCTATAATAGCAAAGGGTTTATCTTGAAACTCGTCTGAAATATTGATTTTCAGAAAGTTTTTAGAGATGATTCTATCGGCTAAGTTTAAATAGTGTGACTTTAAATATTCAACAGACTCGGTATCAATTTCAATTACATGCGTTGTAAACTCTTTTTCAAGAAGGTATTTTGTCAATACACCCGTACCCGGTCCAATTTCAAGTACGGTGTCATATCCTTTTTCAGTTAAAGTATCGGCAATTTTTTTTGCAATATTCTCGTCTTTTAAAAAATGCTGTCCTAAATGTTTTTTGGCTCTAACTGTCATAGATTTTTAAAATACTTATTGGTTAAAAGTGTAAGAAGCTGAAATAAATTCAGCTCTTAATGAAGTTTTTAACATGATTGATAACTTTTAGTTCAGTTCTAAAAGCTACAAATTTTCCTTTAAAAAGAGAGACTCCTTCTTGACGGAGTTGCTCAGCGTTTTCATTGTAGTATTTTTCTAATGTTTCTTTACTGTCTGTAGTATATTGAATAGAATAGGTAATGCCTTGTGCTTCTTCTATCATAACCTGACACAACTTAGCTTCAGAAAACTTACCGGTTGCTAACATTTTAGGAATGTGTTTTTCTTGCATCCACCTGAGCCAGTCTTCTTCAACATCTTCTTCTATATTTATGGTTACGTTGTATATATACATTAATTATTGTTTAATCATTTATGAGTTGATTTGTTTAAATTAAGGTCTCGATAAGTTACACTTGCTATTTTCAAGACAAAATACATTTTGTCTCTCAATAATGCTCGACCAGACAATTATTTTTAAACATTCCAATTATTGGAATTTGTTATTTTAGTTTTGTGGTTTTAATTTATTACATCACCTCTTAATTTTCTGAATCGCTTTCGAGCATCTACTAAATAAATACTGGAAGGGAATTCAAAAATAATTTTTTGATACATTTCTTTTGCTTTTTCTATATTATTGAACTTGTTTTCATATAACTTGGCTAAGTTAAAATATGCATCGTCTACTAAAATACCGTCTTTTTGTAATTCAATTAGGCTTAAATAATTATTTTCAGCAGGTTTATATTTTTTAATTATAGTAAATAATTCTGCTTGTTTAAGCAAGGCTTCATCTTCAATAGAACGTCCCTTAAATTTTTCTAATACAATAGATAAGGTGTCAATGGCTTGTTTGTTTTTGTTTTGGAAAGCTAATAGATCTGCATTAGCGTAGGTCTTCAAAGCATCATGAATTGTATCTCCAACAATATTATCTGAAATTAATAAGCTTAAATCTAAAGCATCATTTGCAATGAGTTGAGAAGTTGATTTTTTTAATACTTTTAGTTGAGTTAAGGCCCATTTAAAGTCACCTTTAAAATAAGAGGTTTGTGCTACTTTAAAACGTGCAGTTTGCGCCAAAGTGCTATTTTTTAAATGTGTTTGTACTTGTGAATAATTAATGAGAGCTTCATTAAATTTATTGGTATAAACTAAAATATCGCCTATTTTTAGTTTGACAGATCCGTATTGAAATTGTGAACCGGCATCAGTTAAAACTTCTTTTAGAATGGTAATGGCTTTATCAGGATTATCTTTTTTAAAAGCTAAAAAATCAGCATATAAAACTTTTAAATTTAAAGTGGCACTTCCATTACCATAAGTAGTAAATAACTGTAGGAATTGTTGCTCAACATTTTCATATTCCTTTTTTGAAGAAGCTGTTGCAATAGTTATTTTTAATAAATATAAGTGAGCATTTAAGATAAGATTTGAATCCTGTGTATTTTCTAATATGTAGATAAAACTAGCTTTTGAAGTTTCATAATCTTTATTGTTAAAAGCAACATCACCTAGATCAGCAATTCTCGATAGATCTTCTAGATCTCTTTTGTATAAAGCTATTTCTTGAACTAAGGCATTGTTGTAATCCTTTTGCTGCATATAGAGCCAACTAAGTAGTTTGTTCCAAGAATTATTGGGATTCTTTTGTAACCGTTTCAACACCAATTTTCTAAATAAAACATTGTTAGCATCTTCACTGTCATCTGTTATAAACATACCTGCATATCGTTGTACTGTTGGGTAAAAACTTTCATTTTTTTCAACCATATTCAAGTAAGCGTCAAACATATTTTCTATTTCTGCTTTTTCGCCATAAATAAAAGCGATATAAGCATCATAGTTTAAATCAGGGTTCAATTCCATTGCTTTTTTATATGCTCTTAAAGCATAATCTAATAGATGATTCTCCTGAAATGTGCGTCCGATAAGGTATCCTGAATGAGAATCATTATCAACTATCTGCAATGCTTTTTCGTAAAACGGAATTGCTTTTTCTTGTTGATGTTGTAGTTGTAAATTATAACCTATTTCTATAATTATATTGACTTGTTTTGGAAAATCTTTTTGATGATTATTCAATAAGGTTGAAGCTGCTTCAAAATTTTCGGTGAGTTGATAACAAGAGAGCAATTTTTTAAAATAGTCGCGTCTTACTTTATTCTTTTTATACAACTGTTTATACAAAGCTGTAGCTTTTTCATATTCGCCTTTATGGAAATAATTGGCTGCCAATTGTGAGTTTTGCGAAAAACTCACAGCCGAAATAAAAAAGAGGATTACAATAAATTTACGAAACATGACGTTATGGTATGGCTTCAAAGATAAGAAAAGAAGTGTTAATCAATACCAATTAAATACCAAGATGTTGCATATAATTTGTTTCTTTTTTGCTAATTCTTCGTTAAAAATATAACCGTAGCATAGAGCTATGCTTAAATTTTTCGCCTTGACTAATCAAAAAATAATTTAAATTATTTTTACAACATCCTGATAATTAATAAGTAATCAATAAAAAGTATGGTTTAGAAAAGTACGCTGTAACATTTTGGCATGACATTTGTCTTATGTATAGAGATAACTAATACTTTTTACAATGATTGAACTAACGAAACACTACGAAATAGCAAAAAACAATGCTACGCTTTTTATGGAAAAAGGTCAAATAAGTGCATATTTTAATGCCTTATTAGAAATGAATAAGTACAAAAAATTAATGGTAGCTGTGGCTAGTAACTAAATTCAGTCTTCAGTGGCAGTAAGCAGTTATAATTATTTAACTCATCAAAATAATTATAGCTATGCTAATCAATTATGTCAAATCCAGTATATTTTTGCAATACTTCAGGAATTTTAATTCCGCTTTCAGTTTGATAATTTTCTAATATACCTGCTAATACTCTTGGTAAAGCTAATGAACTTCCATTTAGTGTATGTGCCAACTCACTTTTACCATCAGCATTTTTAAAACGTAATTTTAAACGATTGGCTTGAAACGTTTCAAAATTTGAAACAGAACTAATTTCTAACCATCTGTCTTGTGCTGTTGAGAACACTTCAAAATCATAGGTTAGTGCAGAAGTAAATCCTAAGTCGCCACCACATAATCGTAAAATACGATAGGGTAATTTTAATTCCCTCAATATTTCTTTGACGTGACTCACCATTCCGTCAAGGGCTTTATAAGAATTATTAGGATGTTCAAGCCGTACAATTTCTACTTTATCAAACTGATGTAATCTATTTAGACCTCTTACATGAGCACCATAAGAACCGGCTTCTCGCCTAAAACATGGTGTATATGCTGTATGGAGAATAGGAAAATCACTTTCTTTCAACAATACATCTCTATATAAATTGGTAACTGGCACTTCAGCTGTAGGAATCAGATACAAATCATCTCCGGTTACATGATACATTTGCCCTTCTTTGTCGGGTAACTGACCCGTACCAAAACCCGATGCTTCATTCACTAAATATGGCACTTGAACTTCTTGATAGCCAGCATCTGTATTCTTATCTAAAAAATAATTGATTAATGCACGTTGCAGTTTAGCACCTTTACCTTTGTATACAGGAAAACCGGCACCAGTTATTTTAGTGCCCAATTCAAAATCAATAATGTCATATTTTTTGGCTAATTCCCAGTGAGGTAATGCGCCATCATATAATTTGGGAATATCTCCTTCTTTAAAAACCTCTTCATTATCTTCTTCGGTAGTGCCAGAAGGCACTAATTCATTTGGAATATTAGGAATCTGACACAGTAAGTTATTCAGCTCATTTTGAACATTACTTAATTGTTCATTTAACTGCTTAGATTGTTCTTTTAACTGACCCGTTTTTTCTTTTAAAATAGTAGCTTTTTGTTGTTCTCCAGATTTAAATAAGAAACCTATTTCTTTAGATATTTTATTTGACTCAGCTAATATATTGTCTAATTCGGTCTGAGTCGCTTTGCGCTTTTCATCAATTGTTAGTACTTGATTGATAATAGTCTCAGCATCGCTAAAATTTCTAACAGCCAATCTTTCTATAATATGGTCTTTATGCTCTCTAATGGTTGCTACTTGTAACATGATTTTGTTTTATTAAAGAAGCAAAGATAGTAATAGATTGATGATTTACGAATTTAGATTTACGAATCTTCAGGGCAAACGCATTAAAAAATTATAGCTGATTTTCAGCCGTTTAACTTTAAATTCATCAAAACCTTTCAAGATTAATGACAATGTCATTTCGACAGAGTGAGGAACGAACGACGAGAAATCTCTTTGTTATTGAGATTCCCTGCCTTTGCCGGCAGGCTGGTTCACTTCGCTAAGGCTACTCCCGAAGCCTCGGGACTGAATGACAAATATTTTAATGCGTTTGCCCTGTACGAATCTTTTGATTTGTAAAACTGGTCTATAAAACCTTAAATTAAGAAGGTGTCACTGAGGATAATCTATTTTTTATAAGGCAACAACCACTCACTATGTTTAAAATACTGCCATTTTAAAGAAGAGATATCAATTGTGTCATTTACCAGAGGCTTGAACGTTTTGCCATTCACATTGACATTACCTTTTACATAAACAGCAATATCTTGTCCTTTTTTAGCGTATTCTTTTTTAAGATATTGTGTAAATTGCCAGATCATATCAGGTTTAGCACTCATTGCTCCAATTTGCTTTTGTGTGAGATAATCGGTTAGTTTTATCTTCTTTTTTTTCTTGGTTGTTTTATCAACTATTGTAAAATTTTGATAACCACTTTTTGAACGAAGCATCATCCGCCAACTTAAACGATGCCCTTCTTCTGTCCAAAGTACATTGTCTTTAATAAGCCAATGTCGTAGCGGTAATAGTATTTGTATTGCAAAATAAATGCCGATAAACAAATAATAATAATTTTTTCGCTGAGGCGAAATAATCTCATTCTTATCATATAAAGGTTTCTTTTTTAGGAAAATATTTTGGATGGCTTGAGGCTTGAAAAAGAAAAGCGCAAACGATAATGTTAAAAACGGAAAAATACCTACTTGAAAAATAATTGCATTAAATAGATGGAAGAATACCGAAAGTACAAATCCAAAAACACGTGTTTTTTTAAATAATAATAAAGGTACAATCAGTAGATCAAAAAACAATCCACTATAACTTAAAAAATAGTGAAACCATTCTTTAGTGAATAAGCTACCTACCAAAGGATAATCAGTTTTTGAAGATAAAAATATTCGTACCGGATCAGCATTGAGCCAGTCAGGATATATTTTAGCAATTCCACCATAAAAATAGACCAGACCTATTTGAAGTATTAACAGTAGAGATGTCCAAAAAGGAACGGAGATTGATTTTAATTTAGGGTTTCTTTTAACATCAATAGAAAGATAATTATTTGCAGGTTGAAAGATCATTAAAAAACTTAATAAACAAACCAGATAATAATGATTGTTATAAGATGATTTTTGCATTAAGTAAGTTGCGGACCACAATATAAAAAATGAAATGATTGCCAATCGATAGCGATAACCAATCATAACACAAAATCCAAAAACACCCATTATCAAGTAATAATAGTACATACCGTTCCCTGGTAAAGGTTGTAAAAATTCAAATCCGATAAAGTTAAATGTAAATGTAGGTTCTATGAGTGTTCTTGTAACCCAGCCTGTAAAAATGGCACCAACAGATTCCAGAAAAAGTAACAATCCGAAAATAATTCTAAATACTATTAACGGCGTATTGTCAATATGTCTAAAAAGAAATTTTTCCATTAGAAATTAATTCTTTTGCCTTACTTTCATCACGTTTAATTTGAGTAAATAATTCATCTACTGAATTAAATTTTTCCTCATCACGCAAACGATATGCTAATTGCACTTGAATATTTTTACCATAAAGATCGGCATTAAAATCAAGTAAATGGACTTCAATAGTTTGATGTTTTCCATCAATAGTAGGTCTATATCCAATATTCATAATACCAAATAGATTGGTATTATTTATAGTAGTTTTTATTACATAAACTCCAGATTTTGGTATTAGTTTATAAGATTCTTTTATATGAATATTAATGGTAGGATAATTCCATTGTTTGCCTAAACCTTTCCCATGTATGACTTTTCCGGTAAGCATAAATTCATATCCTAAATAGGCATTGGCTTTTTCTATATTACCTTCTTCTAATGCTTTACGAATTTTGGTAGAGCTAACCGCGATACTTTGAATGTCTTGTGCTGGAATCTCTTCTACTTCAAAATCATAAACAGTACCATATTCTTTGAGTTGTTCAAAATCACCTTCTCTATTTCTACCAAAATGATGATCGTAACCAATCACTAATTTTTTAATTTTAAGTTGTTGTATCAGTATATCACGAACAAAATCTAAAGCAGTAAGCCTTGAAAAATCTTTTGTAAATGGTTCGATAATTAAAAAATCTAGTCCTGTTTTTTCTAATAATGAAATTTTTTCTTCTAAGGTGCTTAGTAATTTTAAATCACTTCCTTTTTGTAGAACCATTCTAGGGTGAGGAAAAAAAGTGAGAATAACTGATTTGTTATTATTACTAATAGCATTTCTTACTAAATTTTTAATAATTTCTTGATGCCCAATATGAACTCCATCAAACGTTCCAATTGTAACAATTGAGACTTTTTCTGTAATATTAAAAGCAGTAGTTGAATGGTAAATTTTCACTAAATAAAAGGTTTATTTATTTCAAGTATTTTGAGTGATGGTTTTTGGAAAATTTTTAGTACCAAAATCAGTGTTCAAAGTTAATTTATTTTTTTTAATTGATATTTGAGAGTTTAATTATTCCTCTTTTCTTTTTCAATGTAGGGATTTTAAGGTTTATCTTGTTTTATAATCAAATTAGAGTTCAATAACAAAGTTCATAAATTATATTAAATTTGTAACATGATGAAAATGAAACTACACTATTATATATTTTTCTTAGCTTGTTTTCTGGTTTTTAACTTTGATGGGTTTGCACAGGAAAAAATATTATGGTCAACAATTGATAAAGAGGATATTTCTGATAATTTATTAGAAAGAAAATCAATAGTTACAAATTATAAAACCTTCAAATTAGATGTAGAAGGTTTAAAAAGCCAATTAAACTCCATTTCTGATAAATTATCTTATAAAAGTAAGGTTGTTGAATTTCCTGATGCTGAAGGTAATTTGTTAAAATTTAATGTTAAAGAAACTTCTATATTACATCCTGAATTGGCATTAAAATTTCCTACAATCAAATCGTATGTAGGACAGGGTATAGATGACAAGTCATCAACGATTCATTTTACTTTAAACTCATTAGGCTTATATGCTATGATCTTATCTCCTGATAAAGGAACTATGTATATCGATCCTCTTACTGAAAACAGAAAAGTATATATGACTTATTTGAAAAAAGATACTGATACAAATAAGAATTTTAACTGTTTAACAAAAAGTGAACCGGTTAATAAAACGACAAAAAGTAGTTCAAAGAATGCCAATGATTTAAAATTACGCACGTTTAGATTGGCGTTGGCAACCACAGAAGAATATTCTAATTTTCATGTAGACGCTGCCGGGATAGGGATAGGTAGTACTCGTAATGATTCTATTAATGCAGTGATGTCTGCTATTACAGTAACTATGACAAGAGTAAATGCTGTTTTTGAAAAAGATGTAGCGTTGACAATGCAATTGGTTGCTAACAATGACCAATTGATATTTTTAGAAACTGACCCTGGAAACGATCCGTATAATAACGGTGATGGTTCATCAATGCTTGCAAAAAATCAAACAACTATTGATAATATTATTGGTACAGCAAATTATGATATTGGGCATGTGTTTAGTACAGGCGGTGGTGGAGTAGCATTTTTAGGTTCTCCTTGTACTGCTTCAAAGGCCGGAGGAGTTACAGGGCAAGCAGCTCCTGTAGGTGATACTTTTGATATAGATTATGTAGCTCATGAAATGGGTCATCAATATGGTGCTAATCATACTTTTAATGGTACTGCTAGTAACTGTGGTGGAGGTAATCGAAATAATAATACAGCTGTTGAACCCGGTAGTGGTTCAACCATTATGGCATATGCAGGTATCTGTTCACCCCAAAATGTACAAGGTAACAGCGATGCCTATTTTCATGTGATCAGTATTCAAGAAATGTTTGATAATATAACTACAGGTAATAGTCAATGCGCTGTGCAAACTAACTTCATTATAAATTTGAATACACCTATTGCTGATGCCGGAAATGATTATACAATTCCGAAATCAACACCTTTTATTTTAAAAGGTAATGGATTTGATGCAGACGGTAATCAAATAACCTATTGTTGGGAACAAATAAATAATGAAGTTTCAGGAATTTCAATTCCTCCATCATCAACACAAACTGGAGGTGCGGTTTTTCGTTCATTTTCTCCAATATTAGATCCTGATAGAAGTATGCCGGCATTAAGTACGATTATTTCAGGCAGTACTTCGTCTACCTGGGAGGTAATACCAAGTGTTTCCAGAACAATGGATTTTTCGTTGATGGTAAGAGATAATGTTATTGGTGAAGGGCAAACGGTATCTGATGAGATGATAGTAACCATAAATGATGCAGCCGGACCTTTTATAGTTACTTCTCAGAATACTACAGGTGTATCCTGGACTATGAATAATACAGAAACGATTACCTGGGATGTTGCCGGTACTGATGGAAATGATATAAATGTTAGTAATGTAAATATTTTATTGTCTATTGACGGAGGGTTAACATTTCCAATAGTATTAGCTTCTAATACAGACAATGATGGTCAGGAGGATATTACTGTGCCAAATTCTATAGCGCCTAATGTAAGAGTCATGATTGAAGCAGTTGATAATATATTTTATGCTGTAAATAGCGAACCTTTTTCTATAGGCTCATTTGAAACTACTTGTACTATATATAATTCTGCTGATATACCTAAACAGATTCCTGATAATAATTCAAGCGGAATCACTTCAATTATTAATGTAACTGACGATTTTGTTATTACTGATGTGAATGTAAATATCGACATTTCTCATCCATGGATCAGAGATCTACAGATCTATTTAAAAGCACCAGACGGAACAGAAGTATTGATCTATGATAGAAGTTGCGGGTCGGGAAATGTTGGTAAGGTAAATATCAATGCAATTTTTGATGATGCTGCAGCTACTTCAATTTGTGATAATGCGAATCCTGCAATTTCCGGTACCACAAAATCTGATAACTTACTTTCTACTTTTAATAATGTATCATCTCAGGGAGATTGGATTTTAAAAGTTGTAGATAATGCAGATCAAGATGCGGGAACGCTAAATAATTGGTCAGTCGAATTGTGCCAAACCAGTCCAACAGCTTCAATAGATGATTTTTCTTTTAATAAGTTTTTAATATATCCTAATCCTTTTAAAGATAGTTTCACTATTTCATTAAACGCTAATACTTCAGATGATGTTATTATCACCTTATATGATATTAGTGGAAGAACTGTTATCAATAAAAAATTCCTCAACCCAAACACTTCTTTTAAAGAAGAACTTAATTTCAATAGTTTAGCTGCAGGAGTGTATATTTTAAATGTTCGTAAAGGAATTGCGAAAGCCTCAAAAAAAATAGTAAAATATTGATTTTTGGATAAATTTATTATGCATGCATTATAAAATCCAAAAAAAATCGTAATTTGCGACGATGTTAACCTTATAAACGAATATTATGAAGAAATTTTTTACTTTTGTTTTTGCACTTTTTTTGGGAGCAACTATGTACGCCCAAACTACAGTGTCAGGAACAGTTACTGATTCGGCCGATGGACAACCTATACCGGGTGTCAATATTAAAGTGGCAGGAAAAGCTTTAGGGACTACTACTGATTTTGATGGAAAATACGAATTGCAAGTAAGTCAAGAAGCACCTTTTAAAATTGTATTTTCTAATCTTGGTTATGTTTCACAAACAATTGAAATTACAAAAAGTAGTCAAGTAGTTGATGTTGCTTTAGCAGAAGCAGATAATACCTTAGATGAAGTTGTAGTATCAGCTTCTAGAACACCAGAGAGTGTTAGAGAGTCACCTGTTACTATAGAACGTATGGACATTAGAGATATTAAAAACTCTTCTGCACCTAGTTTTTATGCTAGTTTAGAAAATTTAAAAGGAGTTGATTTAAATACCAGTAGTTTAACATTTAAGTCTGTAAATACCAGAGGGTTTGCAACATTTGCAAATACTCGTTTTGTACAACTTGTAGATGGAATGGATAATGCATCACCTGCGTTAAATTTTGTAATGGGTAATTTGCTAGGAATAAATGAGTTAGATGTAAAAAGTATTGAATTATTACCAGGAGCTTCCTCTGCATTATATGGTGCCAACGCTTTTAATGGGATATTATTTATGACTAGTCAAAGCCCTTTTGATAAACAAGGAATTAGTGTGTATCTAAAAACAGGACTAACTATGCAAGATGAAGCCGGAGATAATAATTTTTATGATGTCGGTATTCGAGCAGCACATGCTTTTAGTGAAAAATTTGCTGCAAAAGTATCTTTTTCTTATTTAGAAGGTACTGAATGGTATGCAACTGATACGAACCAATATGTAGAAGGTGATGCAGGTAGCCCTGACACTATTCTTCCTTTTGGATCAAGCCAGGCTCATGATGCTCTAAGTATTTATGGTGATGAAGTTGCTGTTGAATTAGATTGGGATGCTATTGCAGGTACACCTGTTGGAACTTTAGGTAAAAGTTTTGTTGGACGTACAGGTTATAGAGAGCAAGATCTAACAGATTATAAGGCCAAAAGCGCAAAATTTGATATATCATTAAACTATAGACCTTTTGCCAATGATCTGGAAGTTATTTGGAATTCTAGAGTAGGCTTTGGTAATACTATTTATCAAGGTGCTAACAGATATCAGTTAAGAGACTTCTTAATGCAGCAGCATAAAATAGAAATTAGAAATGATGATTTTTTTGTTAGAGCTTATACAACATCAGAAACGGCAGGAGATTCTTATGATATGCGATTTACGGGTATCAATATGAATAGAGTGGGTGCACCACAATGGTTTGGTCTGTATGCTCAAAATTATTTAGGAGCTGTATTGGGAGGAGCTACCCCTACAGCTGCACATGCCGCAGCTAGGACTGCAGCTGATGTTCTTACACCACAACCAGGAACACCGGAATTTCAAACACTTTTTAATCAAGTAACATCAGACCCTGACATAACAACAGGATCAAAATTTTTAGATGATTCTAAAATGTATCATGCTGAAGGTAATTATAATTTTTCAAGGTTGTTGAACGAAGCTGCTGATATACAAATTGGGGGGTCATATAGAGTGTACTCGTTAAACTCATCAGGTACAATTTTTACTGATTATGACGGACCTATTGAGTATAATGAATACGCAGCTTATGTTCAAGCTAGTAAAAAGTTTGCTGACGAAAGATTAAAATTAACAGGTTCTATACGTTATGATAAAAATGAGTTTTTTGATGGTAACGTTTCACCAAGAGCCTCAATTGTATATTCTGCCGGTGAAAATAAACAACATAATTTTAGAGCCTCTTTTCAAACAGGTTTTAGAAATCCTGATACGCAATCATTATTTATTGGGTTTGATGTAGGTAGAGCAGTTTTAGTAGGTTCTTCACCAGATAATTTAGATAGAATTTTACCTGGTACATCGTTAACAGGTAGAGATGCATATTTTGATTCTTACACAGTAGGCTCTGTACAGGCTTTTGGCGCAGCTCTACAAACAGCTATTGCTGGAGGTACTCCTGTGCCAGTGGCTATCGCGCAAAATGCGGGATTGTTAGAGTCAGTACAAACAGATTTAGTTCAACCTGAAAAAGTAACTGCCTATGATGTTGGATATAGAGGTAGATTAGGGAAAGTATCAGTTGATTTCAATGCTTATTATAATAAATATGACGGCTTTATAAGTCAAAAAAATGTAATTACACCAATAGCGGGCAATACAGCCGATTTAACTACTTTTTCTGGAGCTATAGACATAGCCACTGGCAACTTTGATATATTTCGAACCTATACAAATTCTTTAGCTGATGTCTCATCTTATGGTGCCAATATTGGATTAGATACTAAAATTGGAGGGTTTAATTTAGGTGTAAATTATACCTATGCAAAATTCGATTTTGACCAAGCGAGTGATCCTGATTTTACTGCAGGATTTAATACCCCAGAAAATAAAGTAAAAGTATCTTTTGGTAATCCTAAACTATTTAAAAATTTTGGATTTAATATCAATGCAAGATGGCAAGATGAATTTTTATGGCAAGCTAGTATTGCTAATGCGATGGTGGATTCAAGAACTGTAATTGATGCACAGATTAATTATTCGGTACCAAAAATTAAATCAACCTTTAAAATTGGTGGATCTAATATCGGTGGTCAAGAATATATTGGTGCTCCAGGTGTTGGCGCTATAGGCGCACAATACTTTGTCTCTTGGGTGATTAATCAATAGTAAAAGAAATATAAGACTTGAGAAACAAGACTTAAAAAAATAAATTATTATTTCATAAAAAATGCCTTGATTTTATTGAGGTATTTTTTATGTTTTAAATATTACCATTATCTATGGTAAACCTTATTCGTATTTATGGGTTTCATTTTATTCTTAAACAAGGATATTCAATAGAATTTGTTCTGCTATTCTGTTCGTATAATAAATACATTAATAAGCATATGTATAAAATATAATGTCAATATAAAGTAATGATTGTCAGTCTCATACAAAATAATTCTAATATCTAACTTCTAATAGCGAAGCGGTCTAATATCTTTTAGAGAATAACAGTAATTTACCCATTAATATTTGGTAAAAAATGTTTTAAATTTAAATTAAATATAATTATATTTGCGCCTTGAAAAAGTAAAGAATTTAGTAGAAACATTGTGAAATACATTTTTATCTATTTTCTTTATTCTAAAAATAAATAAATAATGACGAAAGTTACAGGTAAAGTTGCTCAGATTATTGGTCCGGTTATAGATGTTGCATTTACATCAGAAGGAGATCTTCCAAAAATATATGATTCTTTAGAAATTACCAGAGAAGATGGTTCTACATTAATATTAGAAGTTGAACAACATATAGGTGAAGATACTGTACGTTGCATTGCAATGGATTCTACTGACGGTTTAAGTAGAGGGCAAGAAGTTGTTCCTACCGGGAATCCAATAAAAATGCCAATTGGTAAGGATATTTATGGTAGATTATTTAATGTTATTGGTGATGCTATTGACGGATTGGGAAATTTACCTAAAGAAGGTGATGACGGACTATCTATTCATAGGCAAGCTCCAAAATTTGAAGACTTATCAACCTCTACAGAAGTTTTGTTTACAGGCATCAAAGTAATCGATTTATTAGAACCTTATGTAAAAGGTGGTAAAATTGGTTTATTTGGTGGCGCAGGTGTAGGTAAAACCGTATTGATCATGGAATTGATCAATAATATTGCCAAAGGTCATGGTGGACTTTCAGTATTTGCAGGAGTAGGTGAGCGTACACGTGAAGGTAATGACTTACTACGTGAAATGTTAGAATCAGGTATTATTAAATATGGTGATGATTTTATGCATTCTATGGAAGAAGGCGGATGGGATCTATCTAAAGTTGACAAAGCTGGAATGAAAGAATCGAAGGCTACATTTGTATTTGGTCAAATGAACGAACCTCCCGGAGCTCGTGCTCGTGTAGCATTATCGGGTTTAACTATTGCAGAATATTTTCGTGATGGAGCAGGAGATGGGCAAGGTAAAGATGTATTATTTTTCGTAGATAATATCTTTAGATTTACGCAGGCAGGTTCTGAAGTATCGGCATTATTAGGTCGTATGCCTTCAGCTGTAGGTTATCAACCTACATTGGCAACTGAAATGGGCGCCATGCAAGAGCGTATTACTTCTACCAAAACAGGTTCTATTACCTCTGTACAAGCGGTATATGTACCTGCAGATGATTTAACTGACCCTGCACCGGCAACAACGTTTGCGCATTTAGATGCGACTACGGTATTATCTCGTAAAATTGCTGAATTAGGTATTTATCCTGCAGTTGATCCGTTAGATTCTACTTCAAGAATTTTAACTGCTGATATTTTAGGTGATGACCATTATAATTGTGCGCAACAAGTAAAAGAATTATTACAACGTTATAAAGAGCTACAAGATATCATTGCTATTTTAGGAATGGAAGAATTAAGTGAAGAAGATAAGTTAGTAGTATATAGAGCACGTAGAGTGCAACGTTTCTTATCACAACCTTTCCATGTGGCTGAACAGTTTACTGGTATTCCCGGAGTATTAGTTGATATTAAAGAAACTATGAAAGGATTTAATATGATTATGGATGGTGAATTAGATCATCTTCCCGAAGCTGCATTTAACCTAAAAGGATCTATTGAAGAAGCTATTGAAGCAGGTGAAAAAATGCTTGCTGAAGCGTAAAACTTAGTCTACAGTCCACAGTCAAGCAGTATGCAGTGACTGAAGGCTGAAGACTGCAAACTGAAGATTGAATTATGATTCTAGAAATTGTTACACCTGAAGCTATATTATTTACCGGAGAAGTTGACTTGATTGCTGTACCGGGAATCAATGGCGAATTTCAAATGTTAAATAACCACGCACCTATAGTCTCTTTATTACAAGAAGGCACTATTAAAATTAAAGGTACTTTTCAAATTGAAGAAGAACACCAAGATAAATTTACTAAAGGTGATGATAATGCGATTTTACTATCAATAAACTCAGGGACTATTGAGTTAAAAGAAAATAAAATTATTATTCTTGCAGATTAATATAATTTGTAATAGAAATTGATAAAAGCGTCAGATATATATCTGACGCTTTTTTTATGAGTAAACTTTAGATTTTATTTAGTTTTCGTTTCTATATTTAAAGATTAATAAAACCCATTAAAAATTTAAACTTATTATGAGAAAAAAAATTATTCTAATTGCAATTATGTCAATAATGACAATAAGTGTAAATGCTCAATTTGGTAAACTATTAAAAAAGACAAAAAATATTGAAGCAGGTAAAAAATTAGCAAAGGCAGCTACGCTTTCTGATGAAGATATGGCAACACTGTCTTTACAATCTGTACAATGGATGGATGAAAATAATCCTATTGCTGAAGAAGGAGATCCATACGCAGAGAGATTTAATAAATTGATAAAAGGTCTTGAAAATGAAGATGGTTTAGTATTAAATTTTAAGGTGTATAAAGTTGTAGATGTGAATGCTTTTGCAACTCCAGATGGAAGTGTTCGTGTTATGGCTGGTCTTATGGATTTAATGACAGATGATGAAATTTTAAGTGTGATAGGGCATGAAATAGGTCATGTTAAACTAGGGCATTCAAAAAAACGTTATCAATCTGCTTATGCTATTTCAGCTGCTAAAGATGTAACCGTAGCTAATACAGGAGCAGGTAAAATATTAGATGATAAAGAAATAGGAGGTTTTGTTGAAAATGTATTGAATGCTCAATTTTCACAGTCAAATGAATCTGCATCTGATGAATATGGTTTTAAATTTTTAGTAAAACATAAGTTTAATTACCATGCAATGGAAAGTGCTTTTCAAAAGTTGGCAACATTGAGTGCTAAAGGCGGTAAAGGTTCAATAACATCTTCTCACCCTGGCTCAGCTAAACGCTCAGCAAGAGCAAAAGAATGGACAGAAAAAGAAGATCAAAAGAAATAATTTACAGTTTATAATGTATTGTAAAATAAATAAAAATGCCAAGTAATAATTATTACTTGGCATTTTTATTATAATAATTTTCTATTTAAAATTTACCTGTTATCCATTTGTATACATCATTTCCATTTGCATATAATAACAATGTTATTAGGAATATAAAACCTGCAACTTGAGCATATTCTAAAAACTTATCACTTGGTTTCCTTCCGGATATCATTTCATAGAGTGTAAATACGACATGACCACCATCTAAAGCAGGTATAGGTAATAAATTCATAAAAGCCAACATAATAGATAAGAATGCTGTTAAACTCCAAAAACGTTGCCAATCCCATTGGGTTGGAAAGATACTTAAAATAGTACCAAAACCTCCTAATGCTGTTGCACCTTTTTTAGTAAATACATATTTGAATTGAGCAATATAATCGCGCAATGTCCAATAGGCGCTTGAAGTTCCTTTAGGGATACTTTCTAGAAAGGTATAATCTTTGTGATTAACAGTTACCTGTTCTTTAAGTGTATTTTTTACATATACACCTAAATTTCCATCGGCTCCCGGAGTAACATTTATGGTTTCTTTATTTCCTTCTCTTAGCACTACAAGCACCATTTTTTTAAGCTCATTATTTTCTTGTACGGCATTAGTAAACTCATTCCAAGACTGAATTTGTTTACCGTCTATAGAGATAATTTTATCATTCTTTTGAAGTCCAGCTTTTAGTGCAGGAGAATCAGGAATTATACTATCTAAAACGGCATTGATTCTTGGATTAAAAGGCTCCATTGTACCATTTGTCCACATCCTTAAACCAATATCTTCAGGTAAAGTAATGTTTTCAGTAGATCCATTAACGTGTTTAACTTCAATAGTTGAAACATCTCTTAAAAAAAGATGTTTATTTACATCTAATACGTTAAAAGGTACTTCTCCGTTAATTTTTAATATTTTGTCTCCGTTTTTAAATCCATACTGCTCAAACTCTTTAGCAACAGAAAAACCATCTTTAACATCTGTAGTTGAAACATAATCTTCACCCCAAACATTTAATATCATTGTATAAATAAAAATCCCTAATAAAAAATTAACAGTAACACCGCCTAACATAATAATTAAGCGCTGCCAAGCTGGTTTTGAACGAAATTCCCAAGGTTTTGGTTCTTGCTTCATTTGTTCGGTATCCATACTTTCATCGATCATCCCGGCAATTTTCACATATCCGCCAAGGGGAATCCAGCCAATACCATAAGTGGTTTCTCCAATTTTCTTTTTGAATAAAGAAAATTTATAATCAAAAAATAAATAAAATTTTTCAACTTTGGTTTTAAATAATTTTGCAGGAATAAAATGTCCTAATTCGTGCAAAACTATCAATAATGATAAGCTTAAAATAAATTGTGATACTTTAATAAATATATCCATTCTCGTAATTTAAAAACGCACAAATGTAAGATATAATAACCAATTAAGAGAAGTTAGTTATCCTAAAATCTTTGTTAAAATTGAGCTATCTTATTGCTCTTTCAAGATAGTTTTATGAAGTGTACCTTGAGTAGTTTCAATTTTTACCAAATGAATTCCAAATGATAAAGGCTTTAAGTTGATAGCTGCAATAGGATTGGTTTCTTGAAGTACTAGTTTACCCAGCATATTATATATAGAAACTTTTTCAACTTGAGCTTCACTTGAATTTTGAATGTTTAAACTGTTCTTTGCAGGATTTGGATATAGTGAAATCGTTGTGTTTAACACTTCTTGATCCATACCTGCTTTTACAATATTATTTTTACTAATGAGTTGATACTCTGGGTCTATTTCAACAGTTTTAATATTAAAAGGAATAGAACCTGTAAAGCTTTGTTTATTTTCACCTAGTTCTAATCGTATAAACTGTGACTCGCCATCTTCACTACTAACCTTTATTGGAACAGGCATTTCAAAAAAGTAAACTGAAGAGTTTGACTGATTTTGTTTTGCTGTTATACTAATAGTATTGTTTTCTTTATTTTGAAACCAACTAATTTCATAAGACGGAAATCCTTTACCTATAAACCAATCATTAAAAAAATCAGATAGATCTACATCAATTTGATTTTCTAAACTTTCTTTAAAACTTTTTACTGTTGCTGTCTGATTAGATTGATTCAATTCAAATATATAAGTATCTATACCTTTATTATAATCTTCATCACCCAATTTATAATTTAGCATATGTAAAATCATTGTAGTTTTTATAAAACTAGGATCATAATTAATATTTGAAGTAATTTTTTCAACGATAGCTTTTCGCTGAGAAATACTTTCTGAATCAAAATTTATAATAGATTTCTCTTCAGTAGTAGTAATTAATTCATGAAGATAAGAATCATAGATAACCAATTCATCTTGAGCATATGAAATAGTTGAAAATATAAATAGAATTAATAGTAAAAAATTCTTCATAAACAATAACTTTGCTTTTTTTTAGGGGTTCATAGCTTTTGAAGATTACAAATATATAAAAATAAATGGAAAAATCTTTTTTTAGAAAATCAATTCCTACAATAATCACAATAGGTACCTTATTCATAATCTTTGTTATAATTGGTTATTTTTTATTGTCACCTCCAAAAAAATTGCCGGTATATAATCCGGCTGATGTGAATCCTAGATTGGTAGATTCTTCCGTAAAACACATTCGTTCTAATCATAAAATAGGAGATTTTACATTGATCAACCAAAATGGAGATACCATAACTCAACATAACTATGAAGGGAAAATTTATATAGCCGATTTCTTTTTTACCAGATGTCAAACCATTTGCCCCATAATGGCTACAAACATGGCAGACTTACAAGAATTTTTTAAAAACGATACAACAGTGCTCTTTTTGTCTCATTCAGTTACCCCTGTAATTGATAGTATTTCCGTTTTAAGAGATTATGCTGATAAAAAGGGAGTTATAGATGCAAAATGGAATTTAGTTACCGGTAATAAAAAACACATCTATGAACTGGCACGTAAATCTTATTTTGCTGTATTAGATGAAGGTGATGGTGGAGCACAAGATTTTATTCATACAGAACAATTCATTTTAATTGATAAAAAAAGGCAAATAAGAGGCTTTTATGATGGAACTGATAAAGAGGATATTATAAGGATACAAAAAGATATAGAAATTCTTAAAAAAGAATAAACACAATACAATAAATGATAAATATCATATTTTTTATAATAAAAAAAGCTGTACTTTCGCACAGTATTTATAATCAATCTAAATAACAATTGAAGACTACTATAGCAAATTTATCTGTTGGAGAAAAAGGAATAATACAAGATATTTCTTATGACAATGTACCCTTAAAATTATTGGAGATGGGCTGCTTACCAGGCAAAGAAGTTGAATTGATACAAATTGCTCCTATGAAAGATCCTTTATATATAAGAGTAAACGGTAGTCATTTAGCCATTCGCAAAGAAACAGCTGAACTCATCCAAATTACCAAAAGCGAAAATTTATGCGAAATACTGAAGTCATAAAAGTAGCTTTAGTAGGAAACCCCAATACTGGTAAATCATCACTTTTTAATCAGCTTACAGGTTTAAATCAAAAAGTAAGTAATTATCCCGGAGTTACTGTTGAAAAGAAAAGCGGAACTGCTAAATTGAATGATATAACAAATGCTACTATTGTTGATCTACCCGGAACCTATAGTATTAACCCTACAAGTTTAGACGAAAACATAGTATTACAATCATTATTAAATCCTGATAATGAATATCCTGATGTAGTTGTCGTTGTGGCTGATGTTGAAAATTTAAAACGAAATCTGTTTTTATTCTCACAAATTAAAGATTTAGAAATTCCTGCCATTTTGGTTATAAATATGGCTGATCAAATGAAAAAGAAAGGAATTTCTTTAGATATAGAGTTGTTAAAACAAGAATTGAATTCTGAAGTTTTATTAGTTAGTGCCCGTAAAAAAATAGGGATTGATGAACTTAAAAAAGCAATTTTAAATTATAAAAAAGCTAATATTTCAACAATTGAAGATATTGCAGATAGAATTGATGCTGATTTTTTCAATCAGGTCAAAAACAATTTTAATGAAATATCTTTATACAAAGCATGGTTATTAATTACGCAACACCATAACTTTTCAACCATTGATAAAAGCTTACAAAAACGTATTGATACTTATAGAAAGGATACCTCTAAATTAAAAAAAATGCAAAATAGAGAAACTATTTTGCGTTATCAATATATTAATAATATTCTCAAAAAAACATATGCTGTAGATACTGAAAAAGCAACGGGTTTACGTTTTAAGCTTGATAAAATATTAACTCATAAGATTTTTGGTTATGTAATTTTTGCAAGCATATTAATGCTGATCTTTCAATCAATTTTCGATTGGACCAGCATACCAATGGATTTTATAGACACCACATTTGCTCAATTAAGCGAATGGGCAAAAAATGAGTTACCACAAGGAATGTTTACAAACTTATTGGCGGAAGGCATTATACCCGGAATTGGTGGAATTGTAATTTTTGTACCGCAAATAGCCATATTATTTTTTTTGATATCAATATTAGAAGAGACAGGTTATATGAGTAGGGTTGTTTTTTTAATGGATAAGATCATGCGTCGTTTTGGTATGAGTGGTAAAAGTGTAATACCTTTAATTTCCGGTACAGCTTGTGCAATACCTGCAATTATGGCTGCCAGAAATATCAGCGGTTGGAAAGAAAGATTAGTAACCATATTGGTAACACCTTTTACCACCTGTTCGGCAAGATTACCGGTATATGCTATTATCATTGCATTGGTAATACCAAATCAGAGAATTTTAGGAATCTTTAGTTTACAAGGTTTAACCTTGATGGCTTTATACCTTCTCGGATTTACAGCAGCTATGGCTTCAGGTTATTTGTTAAATAAAACATTAAAAGTTAGAGGAAAAAGTTTTTTTGTTATTGAAATGCCAAATTATAAACTCCCTTCGATTAAAAATGTTTTATATACTGTATTAGAAAAAACAAAAGCATTTGTTTTCGGTGCAGGAAAAATAATTTTGGCAATTTCAATTGTACTTTGGTTTTTAGCATCTAATGGGCCATCGTCTTTTAAAAATGCTTCTGAAATTGTAAAAAAAGAATATAGTAATCAAAAACTTTCTGAAAGTGAAGTTAATCAGAAAATTGCATCTTATAAATTAGAACATTCTTATATAGGTATTGCAGGTAAAGCTATAGAGCCTGCTATAAAACCATTGGGTTATGATTGGAAAATAGGAATCGCTTTATTAACTTCTTTTGCAGCAAGAGAAGTTTTTGTTGGTACACTTGCGACTATATATAGTGTTGAAAGCGATAATGATACAGCTACTATTAAAGAAAAGATGGCTGCCGAAATAAATCAAGATACAGGTAAAAAGTTATTTAATTTCCCCGTAGGGATGTCATTGCTTATTTTTTATGCGTTTGCTATGCAATGCGCTAGTACGTTAGCCATTGTAAAGCGTGAAACAAATAGCTGGAAATGGCCTCTTTTACAATTATTTGGCATGACAGCTTTGGCATATTTGGCATCATTACTTACCTTTACACTATTAAATTGATTTATTATGCAAACAATTTTAGTCTATTTAGCTTTAGCTCTAGCCTTGGGTTTTTTAATCAAAAAATTCTTTTTTAATAAAAAAAAAACGGACTGTAATACTGATTGTGATTGTTAGGTGCTATTTTTTTACTAAAACTACTTTTTCTAATTGCTTATCTATCATTTTTTTATAAAATTCTTTTAGTGTTTTATAGTAAGTAGATGCTATAATTGGAGAATTAATTTTAAGATCAGATAAAACTTGTAATTTATTACCTTTTATAACTGTGACAAATTTATAAGAACCTAAATTTTCAGGTAAAGCATACGCTACGTTCTTAGGTTTTGATTCAACAGTATAACCTTCAGGAAATTGAATTGAAATGGTATATTTATCCTCCCAAGGGACACCATAATCTACCGGAAATTTTCGATCTTCTAATTTAAATGGATTTTCTTTTTCAGCAAGAAACAGTAATGGCGAAAAATACATTTTATCTCCAATAGTTTCTACTTGATTATCAGTTTCAAAATCAAATTGATGAATTAAAGATTTAGATAAGTCGTTTTTATTGGTCGCCTTAAACTCATTAATTTCAATATCATCGTTGTCTTTTTCTAATATGGCTATCAAATCATTTTCGGTAATATTATTATATTTAGTTCTGTATTGTAAAGCTGTAAGACCATTATATATATTTCTTTCCAAACCGGTTAAATTGCCAGCATCATCAATTTTAACATTTAAAAAACAGGTTTCTTTAGTGTGTTTTTTGGGGAATAAGTTGACAGAATTTGAACTTTCGTCTTCACGAACAATCCTACCTTGCCAGTTTAAAACTCTTAGTGGTAAAACATTTGGTATACTATATTTCTCAGTAGCGTCCAGTAAAATTATATTGTTATTTGTTTCTACACCAGCAATCACATAATTAAATCCTTTGGATGTAGGAAAAAGAGAAATACCATGACTTCTTGTACTTACTAAAATTGGATTAGCATTAACTCCAACTTGACGAAGCATTGACACCAATGTTAAGTTTATTTCAGCAACATTACCTACACCATCTTTATATGCCTTTTTAACACCTTTAGAAGTATATTTTCCATAATGCTCGTTCCATTTAATTTTGTTTTTTACAAATTGAAATATTTTAACAATTTTTTCATTTAAGGGGGCAGTATTGTTCACTAAATTTTGTAGATCTTCTTTAAAATGAGTAGTTTTCTCTAATTGATTACCAAAATTTGAGCTTTTGTAAATAGTCTTTGTAACGTCTTCCCAGGTAGTATTAAAGTATTTATGAGTAGAATATTTAGGTTTATAAGCTGTTAATTCAAATTTTATTGAAGTTATATAATTATTTAAATTATTAATATAAGGTTCTTCAATTAAGGCTGGAATATTGTTTGAAATGCATTGAGTTACATTAGACATAAAGTCTATTTTGTCTTGACTAAAAGTAGTTTTAGTAACATATCCTCGCCCACTATTTTGACCTCTGTTTTTAGAATTTAAAATAATATTGGATGATTTAGTACTTCTCTTGATGCTTATAGGGAAAAAACCTTTAGATTGATTTTTGAAAACAAAGAATTCAGGAATAATAGTTTGAGTATCAATATATTTTGTAGGTATTTTGTATTGAAAGACCATATCATTGATACGTCCATAAAAAGGTGATCTAATTGTATATTCCCATTCTATTACGCTCCCTTTGGTTAAATTAGGCATAGTGAATTTTTTTTGACTCCAATATTTATTGATCTTTTCATTAAATACCTCACTATTTTTAAGTTTGGTCTTTTCAATTTTATTATTTAAAAAATTAAAAGTATAAGCTTTTATTGATACTGTTTCTTTTTCCCCATCATTATAAAGTTCTATTTTTTTTGTTGCCCAATCATTTCCCTCTTTATTGTATATCTTAATACGTTCATGTACTTTAGTTGTTAGTACCCAACCCGAGTTATCACTATAATCATAATAAGTTCTCCTCTTTTTATATAAAATTGCTGCATTTGCAGAAGAATCTGAAGGGTAATACTTTTCTTCTAATTCTTGTTTACTGACTTTACCAAACTTTATATTTTGTGCAAAAGTTGTTAGTAATGCGAACACTATTAATAGTAAAATAAGTAAAATCTTTTTCATAGGTTATTTTTTAATTAATACGACTTTGGTTTTATCTAATTTAGCTGTTTTTTTTCGAAAATTTCTATATTTTTTATAGTCATTATTAGAGTAAGTTCCTTTTTTAATAAAAAGTGTTCTAGAGTATTTTAATTTGGTTGCCGATATTTTTTTAATCGAAAATTCGTACAAACCAAATTTGTTTTCAATTTGAACATTGTCTGGAATTGCCTCAATGGAATAATCTGTTGGTAAATTAACAGTAAATTCATCACTATCTATAAACCCTCTTGAAATCTTAAGCGGTAGTTTTCTACTTCTATATCGTTTAGAAATAAATGTATTTTTGTTAAAAGCGTTTGTTGTAAATAGCATTCTGTCTCCACTAAATATTGCATAATCGGTTGCCTTTATTTTTACTCTTTCATGAAATATTATACTGTCTCTATCATTAGTAAAATTATAATTGTTAATAGTTAAATTGTTGATATAAGACCAATAATCATCTTTATAATAGTCTTCAACATCTCTTTTTGATTTTTTTTCTAACCAGTAATGATCTTTATATTGTATACCTCCAGATTGAATTATTATATCACCTTTTAGACTTCCGTCAGCATGAATGGTATAGTTTGCTTTTGTTTTTTGAAAACTATCTTTATCATTATGGATACCTGTATGCTTTATTTCACCTCCTTTAGGAGTTATTACCAATACCTCTCTATCATCAGTAAATGTACCTTGATATCCAAAAGGGGTGGATTGACTGGTACATTCTAACCAAATATCTTTTTCTTTTGATGGAATATATAAGAACACGTGATTTCCTTGTACTGAAACCACATCATTTTCCATATTTCTTTTACGGTTTCCTGCATACACAGCGGTATAATATGATTCAACACCGGCAACGTCCATTAAAGATTTTGTATAATTGGTTAACCCTTTACAATCTCCATAACTAAGTCTGTCAACATCACTAGCATGCATGGGCATCCATCCACCTATACCAACTTGTACACTTATATAACGAGTTTTATTCTGTACAAATTCATATACAATTTTTGCTTTTTCTATAGGATCATCAATATCTTTAACGAATTCTTTAATTTTTGTTTTTGTGGCTTCAGGTATTTCCGTTCTGCTTGAAATAAGATTGTCATACATCCACTTCCCGAACTCTTTCCAACTATTGGCAACACCATCAACGCCTTCTAAATGAAATTTATTAGATGCCAATTTTACTGATGGAGCTAAACTAATAAATGAAGGGCTTAATTCTTCATATTTAATAGCTGTAACATTGTTGATTTGGTATGATAAACTATTATTATTAGAGTTTTTATCAATTGTATAATTTTCAAAATTTTTCTCCACTTTTTGAATGGTTAAATCATCGGGGAAAGTGATTTTGAAAGTACTTTTTTGTACACTTTGAGTATAAGAATTAACGGGTAACCATCTGGGAATAAAAGCAGTATTTGATGATTCATATTCATATTCATAATAAATTGTATAAGGGTATGACGTAGGTACATGTTCATAATGCTTTAATCGACCATCATTAAATAATGATATTCCGTCAGCTGCACTATAATCTTTAAAGTCTTTTTTAGAAATGTCTTTTATTTCAATTCCTAATCCGTTATATATATAAGCTTTTAATTTTTTAATCTGATTAGATTTATCATAATGAACTACAATTTCGGAATTATGATTGCCAAGTTTATTTAAAATAGTAATTGCTTTTTTCACTTTAGTTTTCATTTTTTTTGAAGACTCTAATTCAATATTGGTATCATAGAACCTCACAACAGAATTGGCATTTTGTTTTAAACTATCAGGAATACTTAAAACACTTAGATTAAAATCTTGTGAAGAAACAAATTGGAAATTAAAAAAAAGTATAAATATAAATAGTAATGAGGGTTGGGTTTTCATAGCTTGTGTATTTAGCGGCTGCAAAAGTAAAAAAATTATTCTTTTTTCAAAGAATCTATAATAATAGTTACAGGTCCATCATTTAAGATTTCAATTTTCATATCTGCTCCAAAAATGCCTGACCCTACTTTTTTACCTAATTCCTTTTCAATTTGTAAGATAAATTGTTCATATAATGGAATTGCAATATCGGGTTTTGCAGCTTTGATATATGAAGGCCTATTACCTTTTTTTGTGCTTGCCATTAAAGTAAACTGACTTACAATAATTATATTGCCATCAATATCTATAATTGATTTGTTCATTATAGCATTATTATCGTTAAAAATTCTAAGATTTATAATTTTTTTTGATAACCATTCTATGTCAGTAATACTATCATCATTTGTAATGCCTAGTAAAATTAGAAGTCCGTTTTTAATTGAACTAACAACTTTCTCATCAATTGTTACCGAAGCCTTTGTAACTCTTTGAATAACTGCTTTCATGTGTCTATAATATTTAATAATTCGGTCACATGCAGTTCGCTCCCGAAGCGTCGGGAGTCATCTCTTTGGATGTATAAACTTTTTAGCATGCTCGTTTCATGTGTTTGTTATTATTGCTTTTTATTGGTCACATGGAACATCTTAATAGTCATTTTTTGGTGGTAAAAATTAATCATAGATGTTTCATATTTGGTTAGAGGTTTTGGGTTTCTAAGTTTAGTGTTAATTTAATTTTGAGAAGTTTTTGTAAAATACAGATTCATCCTTTTTATAATCTATTTTTTTGTCTAAACTCTAAACTCTAAACTCTAAACTCTAAACTCTAAACTCTAAACTCTAAACTCTAAACTCTAAACTCTAAACTCTAAACTCTAAACTCTAAACTCT
>VAPL010206345.1_pt1 | contig 75558 bp, 70 predicted proteins | sample 3395061 | NCBI WGS metagenome assembly VAPL01 (sample SAMN08290444, study PRJNA428436) | hydrothermal vent metagenome | isolation source: Deep-sea hydrothermal vent chimney 2 | place: Pacific Ocean: Juan De Fuca Ridge | depth 2182 m m | reverse complement strand
GGTATATTCCAGCAAGATTGCCGCGCTATCGCTCGCAATGACCAGGCTTTCTATATTCAAAGCAGGGGCTTAAAGTTAACGGGACAGCAGTGATATTTCATATACTTCATCAGCAAAGCCCTGAGTTGAGGTGAAAAAAAAAGCCACATCGCTCTTTCCAAACACCTGTTATGTCTGTTAAGGCACCGAGCAGGCATAATCGAGCTTTGTTCCATCTACAATTATACTCATTGATATACCTTTTATTCTTATGCCAACACTATCACCAAAATAACTAAAACAAATACATTGTTAGGGTCAGTTATATTCGGAGCGGTGACAGTACGTTGTTAGATTTGTCAACAATGACAATGTTATTACACCACTAACACTTCCTGTATTATTGTTATTTGCTGCTGCTCCACCTCCGCCATAACCAATTATTGATACGGCTAGTAATATTATGCTAAATAACGTCATCTTAATTCTTCTTGATGTTTATATTATATTTCGAAACTATGACAATCTGCTGGGCATACCGACAGAAAAAGTGAATCACATAAACATTTAATAATGTTGAGATTACATAGTATTGCCAGGACTAACTTCAAATATTTCAACCCTGATTTCTAAATTTTTTCGTTATTTTTTTAGCTCAATCATCAATTAAATTGGTTTTAATAAAGAAATTTACGACCGCGCGAAACTAACACAACCATTATCTTATCTCGCCAACAATTTTAGAATCTCATTTAAGCTTAATAGCATGTATAACAAACAAGATATGAAATTAAATGTAGATTTTTTAAGCAAACTCCTTTTATATAATGTCACCAGCCTGTTAATATTGATTTAATATTCACCACTAACGATACATCAGACGGCAATAATGGAAAACTTAAAAACACTTGAAATAAATGTTACCGATCCCACTTACAGCGTTATCTGGCTACACGGCCTCGGCGCAGACGGCCACGATTTTGAACCCATTGTTGCTGAACTTAATTTTACCAACAAAAACAAAACACGCTTTATTTTTCCACACGCGCCTACCATGCCAGTCACCGTGAATGGTGGCATGGTTATGCCAGCCTGGTATGACATAGTGGCACCTCGGATTGATGCCGAACAGGACGAAAAAGGCATACGCCATTCTGCCATGCAAATTAATCAATTGATTGATGCAGAAATTAAGCGTGGCATACAAAGCCAGAACATTATACTTGCGGGGTTTTCACAAGGCGGTGCAATTACCTTGCATACAGGCCTAAGATACAAAAAACCATTGGCCGGTATAATGGCTTTATCAACCTATCTGCCTCTAGACACGTACATTAGCGACGAAGCCACTGAAGAAAATAAAGGTATTTCTATTTTTTATGCACATGGCATTCAGGATCCGGTTATACCCATTTCATTGGCCGAGATGTCAAAAAATTATTTAACAAAACTGGGTTATAAGATTGACTGGCACCGCTACCCAATGGAACACAGCGTTATTCCGCAGGAGATTGATGATATTAGTGCCTGGCTGGATAAAACTTTATGTTAACAGTTCAAACACCTTACTCAGATAAGACTCAATTTCTTTTTTGTATTTTAAGTAATGAAAGGTTTGCAGCTGTTTCATATCCATGTCGAGCAAACTTTTTGATAGATCTAAATCTGTAATGTAAATTGGATACTTCTCACCACTCTTACGTTTGCTCAGCACATGGCTTGCCACTTCATAATATATTTGCTCACCGTACTCTAGTGTTGAAAACTCGCGCTCCTGACAGTAAATTGTAAAAATATCTTTACCATCAATTTTATCACCAATCACCTGCAGGCTGACATATTTAGAGGGACGAACATAACGATTAATCGCATGTTGATCCAGATATGAGCCGTCATATTCTGAGTGCTGAATTTTATAAAACAACACCAACTCATCGATACCCTGGGTATCATCACGTGCATTTAAAAAATTCATCCGCGAATGTACCGAAGCCAAAAATTGTTGCCAATGTTTTACCAAACTATATACATCATAAAATTCACTTGTTTGATGAAACAAAGAGCCTTTTTCATCCAGAATGTAAATCGCTACCTGCTTTCCAGTTACTCTATAAAAACACTGCACCACACCGGGTTTATTAACACTGTAAATAATCGGCAGGTCTGAATCTTTATCGGCTTCTATATCAAAATCGGTTAAATGAAACGTTGTCTGCGGTGCAGATAAATGGGCTTTTAACTTATCCAGACTACCCGCTGCTTGAATTTTTAAATTATCATTTTCAATTTGCAACAAATAATATTCGTATTCAATACCTAATATATACTGCCTGGCAATATTGCTTGGCTGAGTATAAAAATAAGCCAACACCTGTTCGAAAACATTCTCAATTCGTAATGCAATGGAGGGCCCTCGATAAGATGAGTAACTGTGTGCATTAATACGCGGCGGACGCTGACCACGCGAAGGAGGTGCCCATTGAATATAATCACGCAGGCAATTCATTAACCCTTTGACACCAAAGTATCTAAACGTTAAAACTTCCTGCCAACTTGTTACTATCACCTGCTCAATACTAAGCGCCAAATTTTCCCACATGCCACCAAATCGCAATGCGTCGGTTCTGTTACTTGTGATCTGCTGGCCTTTTTTTGAATACTCCGAAAAAGGATCAATACCTAAGTTAATAAAAGTCCCCACCGCAGAAATAGAGGCTGGCCGACTAAAATCATAAAAGGAAGCATTTTGTAAATAATCGTCCGGGAATATTTTTTCCATGGTCTGAATAATTTGTAATATCTCTCGTTCAGACAAATCACTTTTGTCTGCATATAAAGCAATGATGGTTCGGTTGTTAAAAAGTTTATTAAAGAAACACCAGGTAATTAACTCCATTAAATCATAGCTGCGTTTTATCGGCGAGCGCATGACAATTTCTTTTTCGTCTACAATGCCACTGAATATCATCCAGGATTCAGTATTATCATCGCCAAAGAATTGATGTATTGATAAATGGCTTTCATATAAATCGTTGGTAATGCCCTGATGAATAATATCAACCTTGCCTGCCTTGCGTTCAAAAGCGGCGTACAGTTTTCGACCTAAAACATTTAAGTCCGATTGTTTGATTAAATTACTGTCTATACTTGACTCACGCGTAAAGTCAGATAAAAATTGATAACTACGGGTAAACTCTTCGATTAAAATCGCACGCTCCTCAATAACATGGTTTACGCTCCACTCGTCACGACTATCCAGTAATACCAGCTTGCCAATTAGCCAATTCCAACTTTGGATACGTTCACTTAATACTTCCACTCGCCAGTCTTTTTTATTGCTAGCTGATTTTTTTTCATCACTTAGTGCTATACCTACCTTAAAATAAAAACTTCGTCTAACCAGTTCGAGCCTGTCCAGATCATTCTGTTGTAATAAATACTCCTCAACCTTATCTAACATCATTAAATACGAGTCGAGTTTGTTAATATTAATATTGTCTTCATAAACAGCGCGCTTGTAACGCAACGCAATAAGTTCAATTGTAGGGTATTCCCAGGCATAAGCCTGCATCAGCAATATTTTTAAAATAGATTTGTAAGGTGAGTTAATACTTTTATATAGCAACCAAATAGTCGCACCATAAAATTCTTCAGCAGGAATTAAACTTAAACCACCAAAATCTATATGCTCATTGGAATGTAAAAAACGTTTACGTTGAAAACCATCAACTATCTCATCGTAGTCATTTTCTTTGTCGGGCGGAATAAGCCACCAGGCAGGGTAGCGACCTGCCAGCAACAAACTTGTTCGATAAAACTCTTCCAGTAATAAATAATGTAATGCACTGCCTGAGCTTTCTGAACTTAACTGGCCAATTTCACCGCGTTTGAATTTGACTGGGTCCACAAGATAAATATTGGCTTCGATACCAGCATCTCGTGCCCACTGCTCAATACCCTTTGCTTTTGTTTGTAACTCCTCAACCTGTTGGGGGTTTAAATTATTATCGTGACAAACCCATATATCAAAATCACTTTGCTTCGAGTAGGCAATACTGCCGCTGCTGCCCATTAGATAGATGGCTAAAATTTCAAATTGACGATATGCTTTTTTCTTTATTTCAAAATTTTTAAAATACTTCTTTAAGGTTATAACAGCATCAGATGCAATACTGTAATTGGGAATACCGGCAGGCGTATCCTTGCTGACATAACCGGGTAAAATTGGATGATTGATATGAAATAAAACTGGCAATATTTCGATAAATTGTCGCTGACTCTGACGCATATCCGCCAGACTGCGCAAAAGACGTTTGGCATTTAGACGCTCAAAACGCTGTTTTATTTCCTTGTACTCGCGCTCATCGTCAAGCTTCGGCGTTATTCGTTTACTTCGCATACCGATATATATCGGCCATAAAACCCTCGACTATAGTCAAATTTTTTACGCTTGATTCGCTAATTAACTGATATTATTATGTTAATTATTGTATTATTTTTAATTTTAACTTCAGGAAAATTAAATAAAGCCGATATATCGTTTTAGGACCTAAAACACGCCTTTTCAGGCTTAACAACGATACATATTAAAGACAGGATGCTGGGCAAATGCTAGACCAACTGGATAAAAACACACTTAAATATATCATCGATACCTCCCCCATTGGCTTATTTATAACCGATAGCAGCAATACCGTTAGCTGGTTTAATCCGACCCTTGGCCACTTGTTAGGTGAATACCAGAATAATTTTATGGGACAAACCGAACAGGGCATTGCAGAGGATTTAAAAGCGCTGTTTTCTGAACAGGGCATTGTTCGCATTGAACACACCGATAACAAGCAAGCCAATAAACATTTTATTTGCACCAAACAACCTCTAGAAAATGGGCTGTTTATCCACTTTGTGCACGACGCCAGCAGCATGCAACAGCTGTATCAGGAACGAGACGAGTTAAAGAATATTATTGATGAAATGAAATCGATTGATACCCTCACTGGTATGCCAAACAACCAGGCGATACTCAACGCGCTCGAACCCCAGGTTTCACGCAGCCGCCGCTATGGCAATGTGTTGTCAGTTATCATCGTGCAAATTACAAACCTGGCCGAACTTGAAAAAAACATAGGTGAAATACAGGTATGTGAACTTATTGTTGCCTGCTCACATATGTTAAATGACCAGGTACGTTGGGCTGATATGATTGGCCATATTGCAGACCATGAATTTTTACTTATCCTGCCGGAAACATCAGAGCAAGATACCCATAAACTAAAAGACATTTTAAATAGCCGCTTTGCCGCCATTCAGGTGGGTGATATGGCCGATAAAAATCTGAATCTTGAAATAGATTTTGGTATTTGCCAATGGCAAAAAGGTATGGATGTGCCATTGTTTATTCAGTCGGCACGAGAAAACCTGGCAGCACCCGCAAAAGAAAAAGCAACCGCCTAACTTTATAAATAAAAGCATTGATGTGAGGCTAACTAACGGAGTAGCAGTAAAATAAAGAATAACCTTACTGAATTCGTTTACGCAGCACCTTGACGGCTAACTTAACTTGCTTCGGTGCGGTACCACCAAGGTGGTCACGCGCCGCAACCGAACCTTCGACGGTTAACACATCAAAAACATCATCGTTAATCGCGTCACTAAAAGATTTTAACTCGGCCAGTTTTAATTCTGACAAGTCCTTACCTTGTTCAACGCCCATGCGCACGGCTTTTCCAACCACTTCGTGTGCATCTCTGAATGGCACACCGTTACGCACCAGGTAATCGGCTAAATCGGTTGCGGTTGAAAAACCTTTGCTCGCGGCTGTATACATTGCTTCTTTATTAACATTAATATGCGGCAACATATCGGCATAAATCTTTAAGCTACCTTTTAAGTTATCAATGGTATCAAATAAGGGTTCTTTGTCTTCCTGGTTATCTTTGTTATAGGCCAACGGCTGACTTTTCATCAGGGTTAGCATATTCATTAAGTGGCCATAGATTCGCCCGGTTTTGCCGCGCACTAACTCAGGCACGTCGGGGTTTTTCTTTTGCGGCATAATGCTAGAGCCCGTACAAAAGCTGTCAGACAATTCTATAAAATTAACCAGCGACGAACTCCATAAAACCAGCTCTTCAGCAATGCGTGACATATGCATCATGGTTATCGACGCGGCTGAAATAAATTCGATAACAAAGTCACGGTCACTCACCGCATCGAGTGAATTTGCACAGGGTTTTTCAAAACCTAATTTTTTGGCCGTAAAATTTCTATCAATCGGGTAGGTTGTACCCGCCAGTGCAGCCGCACCGAGAGGCATAATGTTAACGCGTTTTCGACAATCCGTGAGACGTTCAGCATCGCGCACAAACATTTCTGCCCAGGCTAGAATATGATGGCCAAAGGTAACCGGCTGGGCAATTTGCAAATGAGTGAAGCCGGGCATAATGGTATCGGCTTCGGCCTCTGCCTTGTCTAACATACCGTTTAAAAGACGCTTAATTTCTGCGCTAATTAAATCGATCTCTTCTCTAAGATATAAACGCACATCAGTAGCAACCTGATCGTTTCGCGATCGTCCGGTATGTAATTTTTTGCCCACCTCACCAATTTTACGGGTTAAAGCCGACTCGATATTCATATGAACATCTTCCAATGTCACCGACCAGTTAAAATTTCCTTCGCTAATTTCAGACTCAATAGCCTTTAAACCATCGATGATTTGTGTTGCTTCGTTATCACTGAGTACCGCCACATGCGCCAGCATTTGCGCATGCGCAATGGAACCCTGAATATCCTGTCGATACATGCGTTGGTCAAAAGCCACCGATGCGGTAAAAGCTTCTACAAAGGCATCCGTCGGTTCGGTGAATCGACCCGCCCAGGGTTTTTCAGTTTTGGAATTGTCGCTCATTGTTTGTGCCTTACATGTCAGTTAGCAGGATTATATCATGAAATTTTGTGGATCATTATAGATTCCCGCACCGAGTCAACGCCCATCAATGGCGACAGTAGCTAACCGGATAGGGCAATACTTGACACGATACAAGACGAATCGCTATTTGTTTAGTACACTTTAGGCAATGTTAAATTTCAAACAACGCTTTATACGCCACAATGACCAGTCTGTTTTTTTACCGGATCTTTGCACTATCCGCTCCGTGTTTGTTGTAATTCTTCTGGCGCAGTTATTTTCTTTTATTCTCAGCATAAACCCCAATCGCAGTATGTCGATTAACTGGTTGCAACTTAGTCTCGTTTCTTTGTTTATTCAATGGTGTGCGCTCACCAGCTGTGCGCTATTATGTGCGCTGCGCAAAACACTTGGCCGTTTCAGTGATGGCTTCGCCGGTTTTTTAAGTTATCTGATTATACTTTCTATTATCTATATCATTAGCGAACTCACCTACCTTGCACTAGCCGTGCCGGCCTGGGAATATATCAACCACACCCGAACCAGCTTTTTAACGCATAATTTATTTATTGGTGCACTGATCAGTGGCCCGGTGTTGCGTTATTTTTATATTCAACATCAATGGAAACTTAAGGTAACAGCTGAGTCTAAAGCACGTTTTGCAGCATTGCAGGCGCGCATTCATCCGCATTTTTTGTTTAATAGCCTTAATACCATCGCCAGCTTAACCCGTACAAAACCGGAACAGGCAGAAAAGGCAGTCGAAAATTTGTCAGATCTTTTTCGCATTAGTCTGCGCGATAATGAAAAACCTCATACCATTAAAGAAGAATGTCATTTATGCCAACGTTATATTGAAATTGAAACTCTGCGCCTCGGCGACCGCTTAAGCATGCAATGGGACATAAGCACATTACCAGATGATGCACTGCTTCCGCCGCTCACCTTACAGCCACTACTGGAAAATGCTATCTATCATGGTATTGAACCACTTGCCGAAGGTGGTTGTATCACGGTAAAAGGTAGATTGATTAAAAGCAATCTACTACAAAAACAGATTTCAATAAGCATACACAATCCCGTTGCTGCTAATAAAAACCAGCACGGCAACCAAATGGCACTGGACAATATTAGCCAACGACTACAAAGTTTTTATAACAACAAGGCACTACTAACAACCGAAAACAAAAATGACCACTTTACAGTGAACCTAAGCTTCCCCTATATTAACCGCTATGAAGATCCTGATCGCAGATGATGAACCCCTCGCTCGTGAACGCCTAAAAAGCCTTTGCGATGAACTGGACGGCTTTACGGTTGTTGCCGAGGCACAGCATGGCAAACAGGTTCTGGAACTTATTCCTCAATCGCAGCCTGATATTATTTTACTCGACATACGTATGCCCGGCATGGACGGCATTGAAGCCGCACAGCATATTTCAAAATTTGAAACACCACCAGCTATTATTTTTACCACCGCCTATGACCAATACGCTCTCGATGCTTTTGACAACCACGCTGTTGGCTACCTGCTTAAGCCCATTAAAAAAGAAAAACTCGCCGACAGTTTAAAGGCCGCAAGTAAGATAAGCCGGGCACAATTACAATCGATACAGCAGGAAAGCCCGAAAAAAAATCAACCTGAATATATTAGCGCAAGGGTAAAAGGTAATATTCAGCTTATCCCACTAAATTGCATTCGCTACTTTCAGGCCGATCATAAATATGTCACGGTTGGCTTTTTTGAAAATAATAAACAGGCAGAAGTACTTATCGAAGATTCACTAAAGTCACTCGAACAAAGCCTGTACAGCCACTTTATTCGTATTCACAGAAACGCATTGATAGCGGAATGTTATATAAGCGGTTTAGATAAAGATAAAGAGGGGACGTTCTGGTTATGTCTGCATGACATGGCGCACAAACTCGAAGTTAGTCGACGCCATGTTGCAGAATTACGAAAAATTATAAAAGACAAAGCCTTATAACGAATTCGGCACGGCAACACCGACTTCAAGATTTTCAAACCAGTCGAGAAAACGTTTTACATTTTCACCTTTAAAAATTCGACCATGTTGCGGCGCCATATATTCTATATCTAACTGTCGAACACGTCGTACCCAGTCATTTTTAGCACGGTTCGACGGCATCCAACGTTTATGAAACATTTCCATTTTGGGGATATGCTCATCAAAATCTTCAACAAAAAGGGGTGACTCGCTGGCTTCTAAGGCCGCGCCCACGTCGCCACTCATTAAAATTTTTGCCTTGGCATCATACACATGGAAATTACCCGAGGAATGTAAATAATGTGCAGGAATAAAACGTAGTTCAACACTGCCGAGGCTAAGCGAATTACCTTCATCCGGAATACCGGCATATTGAATATTATTCATACCGAAGTGACGCAAAAAACCTTCCCATATCCACGGTGAATGTAATTTGGCATGCGGCAATGCCTGGTCCCATAACCCTAGCGAAGAAATAATATCCGGATCCTGATGCGAAGCAAAAATATCCGTCACCTCGTCCACCTTGGCATAGTGTAAAATTGCACCCAGCATCGGTGCAAAAACTTCAATGCCACCTGGGTCCATTATTAACGACCGATTACCCGCCACAATCATATACTGGTTGGTATCGATAATACTTTCTGGCTTGCCTGGGTCACGGCCAAACATTATCCACTGGTGACCCTTGTCATAAATTTTTGTTGCTAGCATGATTCCTCCCTGAAGATTATTTAACGCCCTGATGTGTCAGCATATCGACGTGATTTAAGTGTTCATAACTATTCGCTAAACGTTGTTTAATATGAATGGCCGCCTTATCGAGGTCGTAGGCAACAACGCTTAATTTATCCCGGTATTCCGATGTATTGGACGTAACTATCCGCGAAACAGAAGCAATCGCTCGAGCCGCTAACATACATTGGTCCATTGCTTCGAGTAACAAGGTCAGCTGATTCATGCTGTGGCGGAACTCCGACATTGACGCTTGCATCCTGTCTTCAACCCGCCTCATTGCAGCAGACAAAGAACGTATATATTTTGCATCGCTGTTTTTCCTAAATACAGACTCAAAACGTCGGTAAGCATCAATGCTGCGTTGCTCCTGCACTGAAATCTTCGATAGCTCCAATGCAGCACAGCTAATCTCATTCACACCGGACATTGCCTGCTGCGATACTTCATCGATAGATTCAGTAATAGGTTTAAACCCCAGCCCGGCTTGTCCCGCCTGGGCAGAAATAACTTTGGCATTTTTTCCTGCTAAAGAAACACTCCAGGCAACGTCCACCACCGAATGCAATTCAGCCGCAATGCTCGCTAGCGCGACAAACTTGTCTTCCGCTTGTTCTGTATTCGTTTTTTTTAAATTAAGTACGCTCATCCAGGCTCATTTCTATTCATCAATTCTGATAAATATATCGGCCGGTATGGCAAAAACATTACTAAATTGGCGCTTTTATTCCACAAATGACCACCTGAATACAGGTACAGACTGGCTTTAAACTCTAAAATTTACAATGATTTACCTCATAACACCTATTTTTGACCCGGATCAAGTAAACTGCGCGTTTACAGGCAAACAGGCAATATCTCGATGAATACACTTAACACAGCACAGGGCACTTTCACTCTTGCGCGCTACCCACTACGAAAAAAAGAAACCTTACGCGCATGGGATGCGGCAGATGAATACCTGCTACAACATATTGATGAATTACTTAAAACGGCAGCAGAAGACAGCACGCGGATACTGATTATTAATGATGGTTTTGGTGCTCTAACCGTAGCACTACATACTTTAAAAGCCGATGTACAAACGGACTCTTATTTAGCCCATCAGAGTATTTTAAAGAATCTCGATACCAATAATTTACAACGCGATACCATCACCTTATTAAACAGCATGGAAATGTTCAGTGGTATTTATGATCTGGTCATTATTAAAATACCTAAAAGTAATGCCTACCTTGAAGATTTACTTTGTAAAATTCAACCTCATATCAATGCACAAACAAAAATTATTTGTGGCGCCATGGCTAAAAATATTCATACCAATACATTAAAAGTTTTTGAAAAGGTCATTGGTGAAACCACCACATCACTGGCAAAGAAAAAAGCCCGCCTGGTATTTTCCCGTTTTACAAATAATAAAGTCACGGAAACAAAATACCCGGACAGCTTCGAGCTGGCATTAGACGATAAAACATTATCCATCAGCAACCATTCAAATGTTTTTTCTCGTGAAAAACTCGATATTGGCACACGCTTTTTATTAGAAAATTTTCCACCAGCTAAAGATTACCAGACCATTGTTGACCTTGGTTGCGGCAATGGAATATTGGGATTAGTGGCGGCGCATCAACAGCCAAAAGCACAGACAATATTTGTGGATGAATCCTATATGGCCGTTGCTTCCGCTAAACAAAATTTTGCAGCGACCTTTGGCGCGACAAAACAAGCCGATTTTATTGTTAGTGATTGTTTAAACGATGTTCCACCAGACAGCGTTGATTTAATTTTATGTAATCCTCCGTTTCATCAAGACAATGTGGTGGGCGACCATATTGCCTGGCAAATGTTTAATGATGCTTATTCCCGATTAAAACAAGACGGTGAATTCTGGATAGTTGGCAACCACCATTTAGCCTATCATGCCAAGCTTAAAATAATTTTTGGTGGTTATACAGTCGCGGCAAGTAATAAAAAGTTTGCGATTATGTTTAGTCGGAAAAAATAGTTTTGAGTCGGTTTAAATTTAAGTTCATCATTTAATAACTATTTAACCTCAGCAGCATCAGAAGTGAAATAATACTTAAATTCCGTAAAAGCGAGGCCAGGGATGGCAGAGTTTGCGTGTCTTTCGTGAATGATTACAGCTTCCTGGCTGGGGGATTAAGCACAAAATTTCTTAAGTGCAGCTGAGAGTTTACTTAACCGCCACCTGATTAATAGCAGCGTAGGTTTTATCAATGGCCTCATCTAACTCAGCACTGTAGTAATGCTCATTTATCAAACCAACCATGCGATGATATATTTTGCCATTTGAATCGAAAACAATAACGGTAGGCGTCATATAAGCTCTAATTTGTGTGGCGAGTTCATCACTGGGAATCATTTTGCCATCGAAATTTTTAACGTCATCAAAGCTGTCGATTTTTACTTCACGTACAAGCGCTTTGTTTTCGTAGTCGCCACTGATGAGCATCGGTCTTAAAAAACTTTGCCGAACAATTTGGCAATACAGGCAACCTTCCTGCGAAAACATGACAACCAGTGGTACACCTTTTTGTCTTGCCAGTTGCGCATCCTGATATAAATTTTCACTTACCTGAACGGCATACTTATCTTTGGCTGTTGGTTTTGCGGATACAGTTGCACTGGTCACTATGCCAGTGGCAATGATAGTCAACAGAAACAACGTAACCACTACAACCAGAGGCTGTTTGAATTTTAAATTAATCACTCCATACCCTTAATGTTCAGTTACAAAATTTGATTCTTATCGGGCAAATCAAAAGTCGCATTTCTGAGACTTAAACCCTACAATAGAAGCTCGAAAGATTAGTGTATAATATGTCGGCTCAGTTCCCACAAAATGAATTAAATCCAGTACGCTTTTATTAAAATTAAACCTTAAAAAGACGAATTAATGACTAATATTATACGGATCGCCACCCGCAAAAGCCAACTGGCTCTATGGCAAGCTAACTATGTATCGACCCAACTACGCAAGTTCCACCCGGAGCTTGAGGTTGAACTGGTCACCATGACCACCCAGGGTGATAAGATTCTCGACACCCCACTGGCCAAAGTTGGCGGAAAAGGCTTATTTGTCAAAGAGTTAGAAACCGGGCTATTAGAAAAAACTGCCGATATTGCCGTGCATTCGATGAAAGACGTGCCGGTTGAGCTACCCGACGGCCTGCACCTTGCCACAATCTGCCCACGCGAAGATCCGCGCGATGCCTTTGTTTCGAATACTTTCAAAACCTTAGAAGATTTGCCACAGGGTGCTACCGTGGGAACCTCCAGTATGCGCCGCCAATGCCAGATCCGTGCTTTACGCCCTGACCTAAAAATCAAGGACTTACGTGGTAATGTGAATACCCGCCTCAGCAAACTCGATAATGGCGACTACGATGCCATTATTTTAGCCAGCGCCGGACTGATACGGCTCGAAATGCCCGAGCGTATCAGCCAGTTTATTGAACCCCATATTAGCCTGCCCGCCATTGGCCAGGGCGCAGTGGGTATTGAATGCCGCCTGAATGACGACCGAGTACACCAGTTATTACAGCCGCTGCACGACCATAAAACCGCTATTCGCATCGCCGCCGAACGTTCGATGAATCACCGACTTAATGGTGGTTGCCAAGTGCCTATCGCCGGTTTTGCCGAACTATCAAAAGACACCTTATTTATGCGCGGCCTTGTCGGTGAGCCAGATGGCTCCAACATTATAAGCGCCGATATTGCCGGCAAGCCCGAAGATGCCGAAGAACTCGGCAGCGTACTTGCCGACGATTTACTGGCACGCGGCGCAGGAGAAATTCTTGAGCGCGTCTATGCCAATAACTGAAAACGTCACTTAAAGCTGCCATGAATCAAGCGACCTTGTTACCGCTGGCCAATAAAAAAGTAATGGTGACCCGCCCCGCTCACCAGGCAAGTCAACTTATCACCCTACTCGAAACCGCCGGTGCGACAATTGTTTGCCAACCCCTGATTGAAATTGTCGCACTCGACAACCCGGCCGCTGCCATTGAACAGGTTCGCGCACTGCCAGACACCGACATCGCTATTTTTATTAGCCAAAATGCAGTTAACCACGGCTTTAACCTTATCGAACACTATGCCGCCCTGCCTGCACAAACAAAACTGGCAACCGTGGGCGCCGGCAGTGCGCGCTTACTACAACAACGCAGTGGTCGCCGCGTTGATATCACGCCGGTCGACCAATATAATAGTGAAGGCTTACTTGCCCACCCCGCCCTGCAACATGTTACCGATAAACGTATTACTATTTTCCGTGGCGTCGGCGGGCGTAATTTACTTGCTGATAGCCTGCGCGAGCGAGGTGCAAAAGTTGACTATGCCGAGGTTTATCAACGCCAGTGTCCGCAAATCGATATAGCGGCATTGCAGGCACAGTGGCAGACCCAGCCAATTGATTTTATCTGCATAACCAGTGGCGAAGGGCTGCAAAATTTAATCAACCATATTTCTAAACAAACCACACCAGCTCAACTACGTGCCGATATACTCAACTGCCAGCTTATTATCGTCAATAAACGTTTAGCAACGCTACTGGCAAAAAACGCTTTTACTAAACCGCCTATAATTACCGACAATGTCAGCGACAAAGCCATTGTAAATGCTATTATAAAAACATTAGATTGACACCTGAAAAAACAATAAGGATTTTCGATTGAGCACCACAGCTAAACCAGAAAACACCGCCAAAGAAACCAAGCCGGTAAAGAAAAAGCAGCCCACAAAAATAGGGCAGACATTTCAATTTTTAAATTTTTTTTTATCACTGGCAATTATTGTAGCGTTGGGCGTAGTCGGTTTTAGTGGCTGGCAAAAGCTTAAGCAACAAGACTCGCTAATACACGCACAGCAACAAAAACTTGAGCAGGCTTTAGCGGCGCAACAAAAAACATCTAATCTGGTTAGCGAGCAAATTGCCGCCAGCTCACGCAACCAGACTAACGAACTGAATACTCTAAAAGAAACCCTCGCCGCTTTTTTAAAACAAAACAAACATGCCCGACGAGACTGGCTGATTACCGAAGCCGAATACCTGGTTAAACTAGCTAACCACCGTTTAATTCTGGCGCATGATATACCAACCAGCATATTAGCTTTGCAAGCTGCCGATAGCCGCCTCCAGGAAGTTGGTAATCCCAAATTTATTCCTTTGCGCAAAGCTATCGCATTGAATATTCAACAGCTAAATGCCGTACCTAAAATTGATATTGTTGGAATATCTGCCCAATTAGATGCATTACAATTACAAACCGAAAGCCTACCTTTTAAAACCCCCGACCCACAAACAATTAAACAACGTAACAGCGAAGCCTCAACTCTGAGTAAAATTAATAGTTGGCAGCAACTCCCCGCCGCGATATGGCAAGATCTGCTTAAACTTTTCCGCATTCAAAAACATAACGAAGCAATTAAACCTTTGTTAATGCCAGAACAACGTTTCTTCTTAATCCAGAACCTGAAATTACAACTTGAGCAAGCGCGTATTGCGCTGTTAAACAATCAACCCGTTATATTTAAAGACAGGCTGGAACAAACACAAAGTTGGATCACAAACTATTTCGACAAACAGCATGCAATCACCATAGCCGTCGTTGATTCACTCAAAAAATTATCCACTACCAATATAACGCTCACCTTACCAGATATATCTGAAAGCTTAACAAGCTTACAATTGCTTCAGGAAAAAAACATACCTACAAAAACAAAACAAAAAACCAGGAAAAAAATAAGCCCTCGCATTAAGATAAAACCATTACCAAAAAATAAAGCCCTTGAAGAACATATTCAGCCAGCACCACAAAAAAAACTGGATAGCCGTAAATCAGAAGAACCGGCTACAAAGATTTAAGATATGAAAATACTCTTTAGTTTTTTAATTATTCTTGTTGTCGCCGCCTTTGTGGGTATTTTAGCCTATCAGGATAATGGTTATGTTTTAATTGGCAGGGGCGACACCACTGTTGAAATGTCACTGGCAATATTTATTTTATTGCAAATAAGTGTCTATCTGTTAATTGCTTTTAGCCTGCGCATTATAAAAAACACCTGGGCACTGCCAAATTTTATCAAACAGCAACATAACCGTTCTAAGCTACGCAAGGCACGAAAGACATCCCGACAGGGGCTTATTGCTTTGGCACAAGGCCAATGGAAGAACGCAGAAAAAGCATTGTTAAAGCATGTCAATAACAGCGAAACACCCTTGCTCAATTATTTATCCGCTGCACGCGCGGCACAAAAACAGAATAACCCGGAGCAACGCGACCACTATCTGGCGCTAGCTCAAAAAAGTATGCCCGATGAAAATTTTGCCGTTGCACTCACACAAGCCGAACTACAACTGGCACAAGGGCAAGCAGAACAGGCACTTGCGACCCTGGTTAACTTAAGATCACAATCACCCAAACATACGCATGTATTAAGCTTACTCGTACAACTTTACGAAAAATTAAATAGCTGGCAGGAACTACAAGCCTTATTGCCCGATTTAAAAAAATACAAAGCCGTTTCCACACAGGAATACGCTCGCTTACAAAAAATTATTTTCAGCCATTTACTTAAAGCTAACAAAGACAACAGCGAGCAACTCGACAACCTCTGGCAATCTATACCGAAAGACCTGAAACATGATAATGAGCTAATCCTTATTTATGTAAAAAAATTAATCAAGCTCAATGAAACAAGCCAGGCAGAACATATTCTAAAAGCCGCCATTAAACATGAATGGCAGATTGAAACGGTTTATCTTTATGGTTTGTTTAAAGCCAGACAACCACAGGCACAACTCGACTTTGCCGAATCGCTGCTTAAACAGCATGAGCACAATGCAACCCTGCTACTAACACTGGGGCGATTATGTTTAAACATTGAGCTATGGGGCAAAGCACAAGCCTATTTCGAAGCCAGTATCGGCAGCGAGCAAAAAGCAGAAACCTATAAAGAACTCGCCCTACTCGCAGACAAACTTGGCGACACAGAAAAGGCCAATGAATACTTTAAACAAGGCTGCCTGCACAGCATCAGTAGCAACGACTAATTTAATACCAATAGAAGTTAAAGTTTTTTACCCGCAAGCGTAGGTGTTTTATCAGTACGTGTTTCAAGTTTTAAATAACTCACCAAACGAACAACGCCTTCCTTATGCAACACATCATGTATCGTTTCGACAGCCACCATAATCGCCGATAGGTCACCCTCAATATTAGTACCCGATGCATGTGTTTCTATAATAAAATCCTGCTGACTAAGTAGCTCAACCACCAGAGCAATCTCTTTTCTAACTGATACACCGCTGCCCACCGGCACTACCTGCAAATCCGCTGTTGCTTTCATTCGCACTCCTGATAACTAAATTATACATAATTTTGGCTAATGCACGTCGACAATCCAAGATTGTTCTTGAAAAACATCTCTACTAACAAACCAGCATTATTCGACATAGCTTGAACCTGATATAAAAATATACCACTTAAATTGGTTTTTGCATTATTGTCAGCCACTTATTTATGCTGCTTGTTTGCGCCTTCTCGGTACAAAGAAACTAATAGCCAAGCAAATAATGCAATAATTATAATCGGCATTATTATAAAAAACCCCATTCCTATAAATATAGTGCTATACATAATTGCCTCCTTATCCATTAATTGACAACTGTTCAGACAACCAGAAATTATTCTCTGATTGCTTATCCCTTATATCAATTTGAGCTGCCATTAAAACATTCCCCTCCTCTATGATTTACTTCATTATTATTATTTAAAGAACGTACATTACTTTTTGTATCTTGCTGACCACTGACACCTGATGTATTGTTATACCCAACGTGGTTGTGCGCTCCATTTTGGAGAGATTGCTGCGTACCCATTCCAACAGAATAGTTATCGTTATTTTGCATATTTTGAGCAAAAGCCAATGAACTTACTACAATGCCTAAACCTGCAACTGCACCGATAAGAGATTTTTTTCTATTCATGTTTCTCTCCTGTTGTAAATGTTTTATATAAAATAACTACTTGTTATTTATAATTTAAGCACTTATTTGTAACTGACGAATGTCTAGCCAATAGTTTTTTGTAACAAAATTTACCAATACGATTCATTGTTACAATACGTTACAAAATTATACTGGGACATAGAGTAATTTTAATAAGCATGCCGGTCTTGTGGCTTTATCTTTTCCGGCGTATATTGTAGAGCACTACCGAATGCGCTAATAACCAACATACATCCCTGCACAAAGCCAGGCCTCGACAAAGTCTGGCCAAGAATGACAAGTTTATGGGATAACAGGTAATTTAAAAAACTCGGCGGCGACACCATGCCCTCGCAAACAAATTGAAAATATAAATCAAACAAGATAGACATAATGAACCCGGATTTAAAATCAATAATAAAAAATTACAAACAAGATCAGGAAACTGTCTACAACAGCTGGTTTGTCAATAATGACGAAAGATTAAAAGCCTTTCGCTCTATAAGGCGAGGGGTATTAGAAGTAATACAAGATATAAAAAATGCTGAGTTTGGTAATGACTTTAAAGGTTCATCACTGGAATTTGTATTAAACTGTATTACTGAACAAAAGCAGGTTTTTAAAGGTGCCTCACACCCTTTTTACTGGAAGCCAAAATTACGCATACCAGACATTTACGAAAATGAAGAAAACAAAAAAACCTTTGGCCAGTTTTTGGAAAAATGTATTAACGCTACAAAAGAAGAACAAATACTCAAGCAAATAATATTACTCGATCAACGAAAAATTAAAGGCCTAGGGCCTGCCGTTGCCAGCATTCTATACTTTCTACACCCAACTATCATCCCACCCTGCAATACCGCTATTGTGAATGGTTTCAATATCTTATTTAATGACAAGGTTAAACTCGGCTCATGGTCGGAATATCTGAGAATGCGAGAAGTAATCATTGAAAAAAACAATACGCTAAAAACAGAGCTATCGAACGATTTAGGTGCTTTTGCCGGACTTTTATTTGATGTTGGTGAAAGAAAATTATTAATAAGCAATAACCATATATCGGATGAAGAACGTACAAAAATTGAGAAAAAACTTAAAAAAAGGCATAAAGAAGTAATATCTGAAATGCAGGAAGAAGATCTACATACGGAAATGCAATACCATATTATGACGATAGGCGGCGCGATTGGTTACGATGTAATAGCTGCATCCAATGACCGTTCTAAATGCCATAATGGCCAGAGTCTGTCATTCATTAGCCTTGATAGCTTTCCCGAACTGGAAGTCGATAAAGACACTTACAAAACAATTACACTCATTGATGCTGTTTGGTTTGAAAAAGACACCAATAAAGTCGCCTGTGCTTTTGAGGTAGAAAAAAGTACTTCAATATATTCTGGCATCCTAAGGCTAACAGATCTGCATTATTCCTTTAAAGAAAACCCACCTAGCTTATATCTTATTATTCCAGATAACAGGGAAAAAGAAGTTTTACTGCAACTACAACGACCGTCTATAAAGAACAGTAAAATTGAAATACATTATATTTTATTTTCTGAACTAAAAAATAATTGCGACGCAATCTGCAAATTTGGTGAAGACAAGAAAATACTTAAAAAAATATCTAGAACCTTACCCTGAGACCAGGAGACATTACCGCTTTAACGGCTTTGCCTCCTGGCTATTCAATTAAAATTTAATATTATATTGCTGCGTTAGCTTCTGCCTGTCAAGGCTACCTTTTTCCTATGCTACTTATTTAGTTTGCTAGAGTCGCCTTTAAACAATGAAACTAACAACCACACTAGTAAAGCAATAACAGAAACTGGCACTAACCAGAAAAATCCCATTCCTAAAAACATAGAACTTGTCATAATCGTTCTCCTTGTTAAGTTTATTCTGCCTGTTAGCACTACACGCTATGCTGTAATGCTAAACCCGGTTTAGATTGTTTACGTTCTGTTAAACTGGTTCCGGCAGGTTACGTTAATCGGTTTATAATTCGACCCTCAAGATTTTTTATCTTGATTGCCGCCACCAAAATTGCAGTGTGCATTGCTATTAAAATTACCTGCACCTTTATGCTGAACATCGATACTGCCATGCATGCCAACCATTGTATTTTGTGGTACAGCCTGACTGTGCATGCCGTTTTGAACAGCTGGTGCAGTTACTTGACCGTGCATACCTGTCTGAGTAGTTTTTGCTGTTGTTTGCCCCATCATACCAGCATGATAGTCTTCGTTAGCCGGTGTATTTTGCGCAAAAGCCATTGAGCTAAAGGCAAGACCTAAACCAGCAACACCTGAAAAAAGATAAGTGGATAATGTTTTATTGTTCATGGTATTTCTCCTGTTGTTTGTGAACGTTATTGCATAAAATCATTGTTTCTCAGTTATTATTTAAGCATTAGTTTGTAACGGGTAAATGTCCTGTAAGTGCTTTTTTGTAACATACTTTAACCAATGCGCATACAGTTACAATATGTTACAAAGTTATACTGACTGGCCAGGCAAAACGGATTAAAACTACACTACGGATTAAAACTTCACTATGACGACTCAACACAAAAAAGATCATATTCTGGTTGTCGACGATGACGCCGAAATCCGTCAGTTGCTCAAGGTATACCTGGAAAAGCACGGCCTGCGCGCCAGCACAGCAGAAAATGGTCTTGCTATGTGGCAACAGCTAAAACAGGCCAGCATAGATTTAATCGTGTTGGACTTAATGATGCCCGGTGAAGATGGCCTAAGCCTGTGCCGTAAATTACGCACTGACTCACCTATCCCCATCATCATGCTAACCGCACTAGGCGAGGAAACCGATAGAATTGTCGGCCTTGAAATGGGCGCAGATGATTATTTAGCCAAACCGTTTAACCCGCGTGAATTACTGGCACGTATTAATAGTGTCTTACGGCGCTCACGCCATTTGCCAGAATCGGCAATGCAATCTGAACCCAAGGGCAAACTGCATTTTGCCGGTTTAACCCTGGATACCGTTACCCGCCAGTTAACCTCTAGTGAGGGTACTGCGGTTCCACTAAGTGGCGGCGAATACCGCTTACTGCGTGTTTTTCTTGATCGACCCAATCGGGTTCTCAGTCGCGACCAACTGCTTGAGCTGGTTAGCGGTAAAGAAGCCGTTCCCTATGACCGCAGTATCGATGTGCAGGTGGGGCGATTACGCAAACGGCTCGGCGATGACAGCCGCAAACCCCGCTTAATAAAAACCGTGCGCAGTGCTGGTTACGTTTTCAGTTCTGATGTTGAAGTGCAAAGCTGATGCGCCTGTTACCAAAATCATTATTTGGCCGTCTGGCGCTTATTCTGTTATTTGGTTTATTACTCGCTCAACTTATTAGCACCCTGCTACAGTTTCACGATCGTGGCCAACGCCTGCTTCAAGCCAGTGGCACTCAAAGTGCCGAGCGCATTGCAGAGATTGTGCGTTTACTGGATGCTGAAGACGACACTCACCGACAACAACTTATTACCATTCTTAATGTACCACCGCTAAAAGTTTCCTTATCAACACCACTTTGGGAAAATACACAAAATAATATTAGCGGCTCCCCAAGTGAAAAATTTTATAATCGCTTGCAAGCGCAACTGGGTGACAACTACCGTTTAAAAGTTATTGTCAGTGACAAGCCCACAATGAATATTCAACATCAAGCCAATAACAATATGATGCATATGCAACATATGGGCATGACTGGCCCGGAAGCGCTAGTATTTCTGGCACAGGTACAATTAACAGATGCTAGCTGGGTAACATTTGAAAACCGTATTGATAATGCTATTTTTGCTAACTCCACCATGCTACTGGTCAACATCGCCGCGCTAATTATTATTGTTTTACTGGTTTCATTAATTGCAGTGCGCCTGGCAACCCGACCATTATCATTACTCGCATTACAGGCCGAAAAAATTGGTAATGATATAAACCAGCCGCCACTGACTGAAACCGGCCCCACGGAAATGCGCCATGCCAGCCACGCTTTCAATACCATGCAAAGTCGCTTACAACGTTTTATAGAAGACCGCAGCCGTTTACTTAGTGCAATTTCCCACGACCTTAAAACCCCCATTACCAGAATGCGTCTGCGTGCCGAAATGCTGGATGACGACGAGCAACGTGATAACTTTATCCGTAACCTGGATGAAATGCAGGCTATCACAAGTGAAACATTAGACTTTTTACGCGCCGATGATGCACATGAAAATATTACCGAAGTCGATATTTGTGCACTACTACAAACCATTAAAGAAGAAGCAAATGAACTCGGCCAACAACTTGAAATAAAATTCTGCCAGGCTGCTACTTACCCGGTGCGACCACTGGCTTTAAAACGCTGCATCGTTAATCTGGTTGATAATGCCATTAAATATGCTGGTAGTGCCGAAATAACGGCCAGTAAAAACGAAACCGGTATAACCATTAACGTTTGTGATTCTGGCCCAGGTATTCCCGAACCTCAACTTGAAGCTGTTTTTAAACCTTTCTTTCGACTCGAAACATCTCGCAGCCGTGAAACGGGGGGGACAGGACTAGGCTTAAGTATTGCGCGTAATATCGCCTTGTCACAGGGTGGTGACCTACAACTCGAAAATCGCGAAACGGGTGGGCTGAAAGCAACCCTAACCTTACTCTATCGAACTGTTTAATATATGACATGGGCAAGGTACTTCTAAAATAATTTGCAACAAAAAGAATTAAAGCGCCTAACGACAGGTTGTTGTTTTTTGGTGTTACACTATTTTTTTACTTTTAAACTATTGTTAATATCGCGACTACCGAAAATAAGCTCATTGCCTTCAAAAATAGTTGTCGACTTCGCCAGCCTATCATAAAGCACCACATTGACCGTTGCCGCCAGATTCATGCAACCAATCGTCGGGATATAAATTACCGCGTCGGCATGGTCAATCACGTCCTGACCAATCGTGCCATCTTCCGGCCCAAACACATAGAATGCATTTTCTGGATGCTGGTACTGTGGTAGTGGAATGGCGTTCTCAGCAAACTCGACACAAACCATTTTCATATTTAAAGGCGCATCGTGAATAAAACTGTTTAACTCAGCCAGTGGAATACTCTTGCTTACTTTGCGATGCATATCAGGTAAGTCAGGATTACGCATTAATGCTCGTGGATAGCGTTTACCAGTATAAAAAACACTGCTTACCCGATAGTTACCCGCAGCACGCATTACCGAGCCAACATTTTGAGGGCTTTTCGGGTTTATTAAACCAATACTAATATTTGAGTCTTTCAATATTACCCGCCTGTTTTTTTAAGTATGCTCAATTTGGGGCAGGAAAAATAGCACTGACAATCCACCAGAGCGAGGGCAGGGAGCCAAGCATGACCAATATAGACCGTTTGCCGCAGGGATGCGGGCAATCGAGCGGCTAGGGATGGCATCTTTTACACGTCTTTATTGGTCACGCCTGGCTCCCTGTCCGGAGTGTATAGCAGCGAATCTATTTATCCGGAGCAACCTAATTACATTCCTTAAAGGCAAGTTGCGAACAGGTCTTGCAAATTTCTCTGTCTAAGCTGTGGTAAATTGCGCTAATCGCTTCTTTCTTCGAATCAAAAAAGTGATGGTTGCCAATGTGACTGATAAAGGATGTTCTCGCTGCGAACTCATAAACCTCGGCATTGAGGTCGCAAAAATAAAGTCCACCACCCAGTTTCTTTAAGCGCCGATGTTCTTGCAGCAACATCTCAGCACCACTTAAATCAATGAAATTAATCCGTGAGCCAATAATTAAGATATTATAAATGCGTTCATTTTCTGATATTTGATTTATTTTGGTTTGAATATGATTTAAGGAACCAAAGTATACTGACATGTCTATACGAATAATTTTTAACTGTGGACACTGCTTAACTGGTTGCTTTTGAATATTAACCAATATACGTTTATTTTTAGCTTCGTCGAGATCGGTTCCAAGTGTCGGAATATTTGGTGTCGAGGTTTTGGCCAAAAATAAAACCAACGATAATAATACCCCCATATAAATCGCAAATTCGAGCTCTAAAAATAAAGTTGCTAAAAAAGTAATAATTAAAATAGACGATTCTGAACGGCTGTTCTTAAGAATCATTTTTATATGTTTAAAATCAATTAAGTTATAGGCAACAATTAAAATAACCCCACCCATTGCAGCAACCGGCAAATAGGCGGTCAGCGGTGCAATCAACAATACAATAAGCATTAACATTACCGCCGCAAAAATTGCCGACATCGGCGTTTTTGCACCCGCAGTATAGTTAATCCCTGAACGCGTGAATGAACCTGAACCGGCATAACTTGAAAAGAAACTACCCACAATATTCGATAAACCCTGACCAACAAATTCCTGATTAGAATTAATACGCTGGTTAGATTTTGATGCAACCGCCCGGCTGATTGATACCGCTTCGATTAACCCCAGCAAGGCCACGGCAAAGGCTTCTGGTGCAAGCTGTTTAATGGTGGTAAGCGAAAAGTCCGGCATTGACAATGGTGGTAAATGAGCCGGGATTTGCCCGACTAAACTAATACTATTTTCCTCTGCATTAAACAGTAAAGCGACCAGACTGCCGACAATTAAACCGAGAAGCAGGTTAGGCCAGCGGGGAAAGTGTCGCTTAAGCATAACGGAAACAATCAATGTGACGGTTGCAATAAAAAATACGTATTCATTTATATCACCAAGCTGTGAAAATATATCGCCCCAAGTAAACAGGAAAGATTCGCCTCGCGGGATTGCAATTCCCAAAATATGTTTAACCTGACTGGTTACAATCAAGATTGCCGCGCCTGCTGTAAAACCGATAATAACGGTATGTGAAACAAAATTAACCAGGCTGCCTAAACGTGCAAGACCAAATGCGAGTTGGTAAATACCCGCCATAAAAGTAACAGTCAGTACCAATGATATAAATTCTGGTGTGCCTGGATCGGCGTAATGACTGACCGTTGAAAACAGTACAATTGAAATAGCCGTGGTCGGACCAGAAATTAAATGCAAAGACGAGCCAAACAAAGCGGCAATAATAGGCGTGATCATGGCGGTGTATAAACCATATTCTGGTGGCAAGCCAGCAATGGCGGCGAACGCAACACCTTGCGGTAATACAATAACCGCACCCGTGAAGCCTGCGATTAAATCCGCTTTTAAGGTTTCTTTGGTAACCAGGCGAAACCAGTTCAGGAATGGAAATATCTTTGCCAAATTCATGCAAATCCTCGTATCAAAAAACAAAAAACAGTTAACAAAATAGCGGATATTTCAATTATTTCACTGAAAAGCAACTATTTTCAGTTTCAACAACCTTAATCTGCAAGCTATGGGGTAGAACTCAATAAATGTCTGAATAGCGACAGCGCTAAGAGCACCAGAATGACCTGGAATATGAATTCCAGTTCAGAATATTGATAACTTCTAATTTAAAATACTGCAATAAGCCTCGCATATAAAAAATAGCGCTAGATAATTGTTACTTAGGCAATACTTCGGCGCATTATACGCATTTAGACTTGACGCGCAATTGAATATCCTTACAATTACATTCCTAAATGGAATATAAAACCTTACCCGATCTCTCAGGACTTGCCGCCCTTCGCGCCATTGTTGAACATGGCGGTGTATCAAAAGCGGCCGAAATTCTCTTTATTGGCCAACCTGCTGTCACCAAACGCTTGCGAGCACTTGAGTCTTGTTACGGCGCAAACCTAATGCAACGTGTATCCGGGCGCTTACGTTTAACCCCCGCTGGCGAAAAAGTGTATACCTTCGCGGTGCAAACCCTGGAACGCAATAGCCTACTCATCGAAGATTTGCAAAGCCTTGCAGAAGGCAGTGACTTACTCCGGCTTGAAGTAACCTACTCGATTGGCGAGCACTTTTTACCTCAACTGCTGGTTGAATTTAATGAGCAGTTTCCTGAATATAAAATTAATAGCCGCCTGGGTTATTCCAAGGGCATTCAAACGCGGTTGGTAACGGGTTTAGCTGATTTGGCACTTATGGAAAATGCCCCGGATCACCCCGATATTCTAGTGCAAAAATGGCTCGAAGACGAACTCTGGTTAACCGTTGGCCCACACCATTACTTGGCGACCGAAAATAAATTCCAGATCGAACCAGTGCAACTCAATGAGCTCAGTTATGTTTTTCGCGAGCGCCAGGCCGCTGTCAGGCAAACCGCCGACACGGCTTTACATAATATAGGCGTTGGCAACTTAAATATTAAAATGGAAGTCGGCTCCACCGATGCCATCGTTGAAATTTTGTTACGTGGCAGCCACGCAAGTTTTTTGCCTCGTTTCGTGGTTGAAAAGCTGGTTATTAACAAGGAACTGTTTCATATAAAAGTGACCAATCTTATTATCAAACGCACCTTGTGGATTGCACGCAATAGATCCAGCCTCGACCACCATGTGGCGGAATCTTTTATTCGCTTATTACGTGATCATTAAGCGCTGAATGATAATTGATAGAATTAAACGTAGCTTCAATAATTTTAGTAAAAACAGCTTATACCAGATATACCTAACTATTTATCACGGTTAAATTTGCCTATTTTTTAGGCATAATGGGTTAACCTCCTCACCATTTTCTCTTAAAACATTCACCCGTTTAGGTGATACCCACGATGAGAGCCAGCTGATAGAATTTGCTCAAATATAAAAAGTTATTCTCAAGGGGTTTAAAATGAAAAAAATAAAATTTATTTATATATTATCCGTTGTACTGTCCTTTTCAATGATGGGCACAGCGGCAGCATCTGAATTTGATTTTAGAACAGATACATTGGGTCAAACGGGAGACGCAGCCTATACTTCAGTTGGTATGGCGGTAGATGGTATTAATGTTGATATTACGGCACAGCGTATAATCAATGATGGGGCAGGTAATATTTCAAGTATGAGCCAGATTACGGGTAGTGGACTGGGCGTCTATCTTAGAAATGCAAACGACCTTGGTGTGCTCTCTAAGGCTGGGGAATACAGCGGTATTGATGGCGGTAACTGTGGCTCGTCCTGCGGCACCTCAAGCGACCCGGACGAAGGTCTATTATTCACGTTTGATACAATGGTGAGCCTCGACTTTTTAGACCTCGATTATTTTAAGGGTGATGATGATTTCAACTTAACAGTCGATGGCGTGTTAATTTTTGCTGACTACAATATAAATGATGGCCCACTTGCAAATGTAAGCGTTCTTAATCCTGCAAACAGTACCAACCAATTTGTCTTTTCCAATGTCATCGGTAAAGATTTCCTTATATGGGCCGATTCAAACAATGATGGTTTTCGTGTTGATAGCTTACGTGTGAGCGCCGTTCCAGAAACAACACCTGTTATTTTACTTATTATTGGCTTAATTGGTTTAAGTCTTACTCGCCGTAAAATTTAAAATTTATTTTTTAGTCGTTCGAATCGTCCTGACCTGACATTAAAGGCATGGACGTTTTTTATTCTGCCCTACACTTCTTTCATTGCCCTAACCCATCGTCAAAGCGAGAACGTTATATTCCCCCTTGGCACCAGCCGACTATCTAAAATTGGTTTATAATTGTATTTAGCTAGTGAGGTCTTTTATAACGGATTAAGCATGAAACCCCTTCTACATTCACTATATGGAACCGACAGAGAGGCTCTCAGGTTCAGTAAAAGCTAGCCAACCCTCGTATAAAAGCTTTACAATTCAAGCAGCTAAATTCTAAACATGGCAAGCAACATTTAATGTATTTACAAAAATCTCTCCGTTTACTCTCCATTAGCTGGGTCTTAATGCGCCACGGTTTAGATGACCTGATTCTGGCCACCCATTTGTTTCGGCCAATTCGCTTTATTCGCTATGCCTTACCATGGTTATGGTTTCAACGGGATGAGTCAACACGCGGGGTGCGTATTCGTAAAAGTCTTGAAGACTTAGGCCCTATCTTTATTAAGTTCGGCCAAATTCTCTCTACCCGTAAAGATTTACTGCCGGAAGATATTGCCGTTGAACTTTGCAAGTTACAGGATCAGGTTCCGCCCTTTGCCGATAAGCTTGCACTGGAAATTCTCGAACAAGCTTATCGGCAACCTGCACACGAGGTCTTTGCAGAATTTAGCGCCACGCCTTTTGCCTCCGCGTCAATCGCACAGGTACATGCCGCAACGCTGCACAGTGGTGAAGAGGTTGTGGTTAAAATTTTACGCCCAAGCATTATGCCAATTATTCAACGTGATGTGGCTATCCTTTATAGTATTGCGCGTAAAATAGAACGCTACTGGTCACTCGGCAAAAAATTACGCCCGGTTGAAATTGTTGCTGAATATGAAAAAACAATTCTTAACGAGCTTAACTTAATGCGCGAAGCGGCTAATGCAGCGCAGCTTAAAAGTAATTTCAAAAATTCCAGTCTACTTTATGTTCCAGAAATTTATTGGGACTATACAAAACAAAATGTCATGGTCATGGAACGCATTCATGGCATCCCTGTTTCACATACCGACACATTACAGCAACACGATATTAGTTTTAAACAACTCGCCGAACACGGTGTTGAAATATTCTTTACCCAGGTTTTTAGAGACAGTTTTTTTCATGCCGACATGCACCCGGGTAATATTTTTGTTGCCGCGAAAGACTCTCAACAACCAAAACAAACTAAAGGTCAGTATATCGCCGTAGATTTTGGTATTATGGGCACCTTAACTAAAAATGACCAACGCTATCTGGCGGAAAATTTTCTGGCATTTTTTAACCACAACTATCGACGGGTGGCCGAACTGCATATTGATTCTGGTTGGGTCGGCAGCCAAACGCGTATCGAAGAATTTGAAGCTGCCATTCGTACCGTTTGCGAACCTATTTTTAATAAACCATTAAAAGAAATTTCCTTTGCGCAAGTTTTAATTGGCCTGTTTAATACAGCACGTGAATTTGATATTACCGTGCAACCACAACTGGTTTTACTGCAAAAAACATTACTTAATATAGAAGGTCTTGGCCGACAACTTTACCCTGATCTTGATCTTTGGCAAACCGCCAAACCTTTCTTGGAAAAGTGGATGCACACTCAAGTGGGCCCTAAGGCTGTCTTTAAACAATTTAAAGATAATTTTCCATCCTGGTTAGAACAAATTCCTCAAATACCCAACCTAGTACATGACGTTTTAACCCAGGCAAAAGAAGGCAGATTAAAAATGCAATTATCTCAACCACAAATGGATGAGATAAAAAAGGAAATCCGTGATAATAATCAACGTCTTTTCTTCGCTATTATTGGTAGCAGCCTGGTTATTTCTGCCAGTGTTATTTTTGCTTTAGATGGGCATTTTAAATTTATGATAGAGAGTATCCCGCTCGCGTCCTGGGTGCTGGGTTCACTTGGCATTGTTATGTTAATAAATGTATGGCCGGGTTCACGTGACTGACAAACCATTCTGGTATGTCTATATTTTAAAATGCGCCGATAATACTTTGTATACAGGCATTACTGTTGATGTAGACCGCAGAGTTAATGAGCACAACAACAACAATCAACTCGCCGCAAAATACACGCGGGTACGTCGCCCGGTAAAATTAGTTTATCAGGAACAATTAAATACACGCTCACAGGCCGCTAAACGTGAATATGAAATAAAAAAATTAAAGCGTGAAGATAAAAAGGCGCTTCTATTATAAAGAATAGTAAAGCCTTAATATCATACACAATAAGTATTGGCCAAAAATTACAAAAAATAAAAGTTACTTTTGGCCATAGCTCTGCACTAACCCTGACAAATCCCCACAAAATTAATGCTAAAAGTGGTCAATAACAATAACTTAGAAAAAAATATTAATATAAATAGAAAAAGCATGTCATTGCGAGTGAACCTTTAGCTGCGAGTAATCACGTGGCAGTCTGTGAGCGCGGCAATCTGAAAGATAAGAGCTATTAACAAGAAGATTGCCGCGTCAGTCCTGAAAAACACTTGTTTTTCAGGACTTCCTCGCAATGACAGAGAATATAAAATTTCGTGGGGATCCGCCAGGCACTAACCCCCTGTTCAGGTTAATTAAGTTTACAGCCACTTCCAGAAAATGAACCTGAAATAGCATCAACTGAATTATTCCAAAAGCCATTCCTCAGCGTGCCCGTCACAAGATTAATTGTTCCCGTAATGCTTGTACCACTCGACTGTACAGTTGCGGTTAATCTTGTTCCTGTAACTCTGCCACTTAAGTTAAGTAGTTCATCGGTCGCAATACTATAGGCAACACCCGTTACAGTGTTAGAAGAGCTAACATCAAATGAGAATAAACCAAAATCACCGCCTCTAAAATCGCCGGTAAAACGATAAGTAGCATTAGCCACACCACCGATACGCGAACCAGAGAAACTGCCATTTGTACCTGTACCAGCCCAGTTGCCAGAAACATTATTTACCGATGTAAAACGGCCACTAAAGGTCGCTCCCGTACCGGCACTACCACTAATAAAGCCCACATTTTGATCATAGCTAATGGGGGTTGAACCACTAAGAAGTGTATAAGCCCTATCTGGAATGCTATACGCTAATCCTATTGCCCTACCACTAAAGGCATCAACAACAAAGCCAAAATTGCCATTATCACTGCCAGAGTATGAACCCTTATAAGCACCAGCATAGGAACATAATAGTGTAGATTCCATATGTGCTTTAGCAAAAAGTGCGTCTAATAAAGTATGTGGTGTACCATCCACAGATGCTGCATCAGATATAATTGATGCTAACTCAGCAGATAAATCCGCTGCTTTAAAATTAACTTGTAACCATGTTGCAGCAATCAACCGTACTGCGGGCGATACCTGAATACCATCCGATGGGTCACCATTTTTATCCAGCATAAGCAAGAAGCGTACAATATTTTGCACCTCGACCGAAGTTGAACTACCACCCGTAACTAAATCAATCGGTGTTACAACCGATTTGCCACTTGCTGTACCAATCGTAACGCCACCCACTGAAAATGTTACCGTTTTACCCACTTCATATGTAAAAGTTCCATCGGCAGCCGTAATACCCGATTGAGCACCCGATACATAACTAATGCCTGATGTATTACTGTCTTTAAACTGACCTGTTGCAGTTGTTAGTGTTGTTCCGCCGCCGCCACCTCCTCCACATGAGATGATAACGAGCGACAGGAAAGATAAAAACATTAATTTTTTAAACATGAAAGTCCCCTTTATTTTATTTTTTTAAAATTAGCTAACACTTAGCGAAAAAATCCTATCTGTGAACGTTGTGTTTTTATATAGCCTGAACTCGGGATAAGGACGATAACACTTAAACTTTCGACCAAGTTAGGTCATGACACCCTTTCGGTTTCATGACCGGGGTCGTCCCATTAATCTCCTTATCCCGAGTTCGGGTTATATACGCTAATTTTAATATATTAGCCTGGTAACATTTGAATTCTACCAGTGACCTTAACTTATTTTTATTATCTTTTTTGCTTATATTATAAACAAATAATTGACCAAACAGTGCCTACAACCAGTCACGTGGTTTTAAATAATTATCGTATAAGTCTGCTTCTTTTGAGCCGGCTTCCGGTTGCCAGTTATATCGCCACTTAACCAGAGGTGGGAGTGACATTAAAATAGATTCTGTTCGGCCCCCTGTTTGTAAACCAAATAAAGTGCCACGATCATAAACTAAATTGTATTCAACATAGCGACCACGTCGATACAGTTGAAAATCGCGTTCTTTCTCAGAATACACTTTATCTTTATTTTTATTCACAATCGGACGATAAGCAGGAATATAACTGTTGCCGACACTTTGCATAAACTGAAAACTTTTTTCAAAACCCCATTCGTTAAGGTCATCAAAGAATAAACCACCCACACCGCGTGTTTCATCTCGATGCTTTAAATAAAAATAGTCATCACAGCATTTTTTGTATTTGGCATACACACCATCACCAAAAGGGTCACAGGCGGCTTTTGCCGTTTGATGCCATGCAACAACATCCTCTTTGACTGGATAGTAGGGTGTTAAATCATAGCCGCCACCGAACCACCAAACGGGATCTTCATTTTCTTTTTCGGCAATAAAAAAACGTACATTCGCATGAGAGGTTGGAATATGCGGATTATGTGGATGGATAACGAGTGATACACCAACCGCTTGAAAGTCTCGCCCCTCAAGCTCTGGCCGGGCAGCTGTTGCCGATTTTGGTAATTGGTTACCATAAACATGTGAAAAATTAACACCCGCTTGCTCAAATACCGCACCGTTGGTCAAAACTCGTGTGCGACCACCACCACCTTGCTCACGCTGCCAGGCATCTTCGATAAATTTTTCCTGGCTGTCTTCTTCACTTAAAGCGTCACAAATTGTATCTTGTAATTTTAATAAGTAACTTTTTACAACTTCTATACTGACTTCTGACATATTCTTTTCTACTCACTATAAATTCTCACCGTAGTCGGTTCCCGTATGGTTTAGTCGGTGGTGGGAATGACGTAGTTTTTTAAGTCGTATGATTATACGTATTTAGCGACACCTTACCTTAAAGTTGCCTGCGTAATAACATCAATGATTTTTGTTGGTTGCAACAAATCGCCTACACTTGCATCGACAATAACTTCTAATTGATTTTGGAAACCGGCCTTAACCTGTTCCGCTGTCTTTGCCGGTTGGTCACCTTCAAGATTTGCACTGGTAGAGACAATGGCACCCTGAAATTTTTCACACAAGGCAGCCGCAACGGGGTGTTTGATTACTCGTACTGCAATCGAATCAAATCTTCCCGTTAGTAATGGCGAAATTTCACTTTTTGCTCTGACAGGCCAAACCCAGGTAGTGGGCCCCGGCCAAGTTTGTCTGGCGCGATCTTCTAATTTTTCATCTATATCAGCAAGGTAAGGTCTTAATTGCTCAAAGCTTGATGCAATAAGAATAAGGCCTTTATCACGCTGACGATTTTTTAATTTTATTAGCGCTTCTATTGCATCGGGTTGCATTGGGTCACAACCGAATCCGTATACTGCTTCGGTTGGGTAAGCAATCAACAAACCTTGCTTTAATGCTTTTACCGCAGCCTGTAACTCTTTTTCTATAGCAGGAGCCACTAAAACTTATTTAAGACTTTTTTGCACTTCAATATTTTTATCGCGCACTGCCTGTGCATTAGCTTCCCGCTCATCGACTAAGCGCTGCGCAAGATCTGCATCAACCAGGCTTAACATTTGCGCTGCAAGGTAGGCTGCATTTTTTGCCCCCGCCTTGCCAACAGCAACACTGGCCACTGGAATGCCACCGGGCATTTGCACGGTTGATAGCAACGCATCAAAACCATTTAATGGTCCGCCATCCATTGGCACACCAATAACAGGTTTTAAGGTATGCGCTGCAACTGCACCGGCTAAATGAGCAGCTAAACCTGCAGCCGCAATAAAAACTTTACAGCCACGCTTTTCGACATCCTGAATAATATTACGCGTATCCTCCGGAGTGCGATGTGCTGAAGTAATATAAACCTCGAACTCTACTTGTAGATTTTTTAGAACATCTAACGTGGCCTGCATAGTCGGAAGGTCTGAATCAGACCCCATTAGTATCGATACAAATTGTTTTGTCATAATTAAACTCTTAATATAAACAGTGGTAAATAAAGGTAGCTATCAGGATTCTTCTTTTTCTGCTTCTGCGTCATAGTTCGGTCTAATATCAATTAAATCTGATTCATCAACTGCTTCAACGTATTTACAATCATTTTGTGGGCATGTTTTTTCATGGCCGCGTCGTTTGGTAACCTTTAGCGTTAACATTGGCCACGCACAATCCGGGCAAGCTTGTTTTAAAGGTTCATTCCAGACGGCATATTTACACTTGGGATAATTATCACAGGAATAAAAGATTTTACCATTGCGTGATTTACGCATTAACATATTATAGTTGTGACACTCGGGGCATTTCACGCCCATGTCTTTAGGTTTTTCTAAAGGCTCGATATGTTTGCAATCGGGGTAACTACTGCAACCAATAAACTTGCCATAGCGACCTGAACGAATAATTAAATCAGAATCACAATCAGGACATTTTCTATCTTCTATAACTTCAGGTTCGGCATTGGCATCTTCGTTAACATTGCGCGTGTAATCACACTCGGGGTAACTATTACAGCCAATAAAACGACCACGTCGACCCAAGCGAATTGCCATCTCGCCACCACACTTCGGACATTTTTCTTCTATCGCTTCGTGAGTTACATCTTTTCTGTCAACGTTTTTGTCTTTATCAACGACTAGTTCTTTAAACGGCTTCCAGAATTTTTTCATTATCGGAACCCATTTCTTTTCACCACGTGAGATAGCGTCGAGCTCATCTTCTAACTTGGCGGTGAAATCGTAGTCGACATATTGGGTAAAATGTTCGGTTAAAAATTTATTAACAATACGCCCAACATCAGTGGGGAAAAAGCGACGTTTATCCATCGTCACATACTCACGATTTTGTAGCGTGGATATAATGGATGCGTATGTTGAAGGCCGACCAATACCGTGTTCTTCCAGCGACTTAACCAACGATGCTTCAGCATAGCGTGGCGGTGGTTCAGTAAAATGTTGTTCGGGTAATAATTTCACCAGCTTAACAACATCGCCTTCTTTAAGTGGTGGCAACAGTCGGTCTTTGTCATCTGAGGCTTTTGCATCATCGACACTTTCCTGATAGACAGACATAAATCCAGGGGTCACTAACTGTGAGCCATTCGCACGAAAAATAGCACCCGCTTTAGCCGCATCGGTTTCACTGCCGGTATGCAAATCCATTGCAACGGTGTCTAATGTTGCATGGATCATTTGACAGGCAACAGTACGTTTCCAAACAAGGCTATATAAACGGTACTGATCTTTTGTTAAATATTGTTTAATTGAATCTGGCTCATAAAATACCGATGTTGGGCGAACCGCCTCATGTGCTTCCTGTGCATTTTTGGCTTTGGTTTTATAGGTACGTGGTTCTTTTGGTAAATTATCAGCACCAAACTTTTCTAAAATAAATTTTCGAATATCTTCTAATGCTTCATTTGAAAGATTTACCGAGTCGGTACGCATATAGGTAATTAAACCAACAGCTTCACCGCCAAGATCGATACCTTCATAAAGTTGCTGTGCAATGCTCATGGTTTTCTTGGCAGTAAAACCAAGTTTTCTTGAGCCTTCCTGTTGCAGGGTCGAGGTAATAAAAGGTGCACTGGGATTACGTTTACGTTTTTTCTTATCGACTTTTGCAACGATTAACTTGCCCTTGGCCGCAGCATTAATAACTTCTTCTGCGTGGCTCGCCTTATCTTCACTGTTAATCGTAAATTGTGATATTTTGTCAGCTTCTAAAAAAGTGAGTTTACCGTTAAACTCCTGTTTGTCACTTTCAACAATGATATCAAGCGACCAGTATTCTCTAGGCTCAAATTTTTCAATTGCAATTTCGCGTTCAACAATCAAACGCAGTGCCGGGCTTTGTACGCGCCCTGCCGATAAGCCTCGACGAATTTTTTTCCATAACAATGGTGAAAGATTAAACCCAACCAAATAATCTAGAGCACGACGTGCAAGCTGCGCATCAACCATATCAAAAGATATTTCACGTGGATTCGCCACGGCCTCATTAACCGCTGATTTTGTTACCTCATTAAAGGCAATTCGGCCAACGGTTTTATTTTTTAACAGGCCTTGATCATTTAACAGTTCATATAAGTGCCATGAGATGGCCTCACCCTCTCGGTCTGGATCCGTTGCGAGATAGAGGTGGTCAGCTTTTTTTAGTGACTTTTTAATCGCATCAACATGCTTTTGATTTTTTTCCAGAATTTGATACTTCATCGCAAAATCATTTTCTGGATCAACCGCACCTTCTTTTGGTAATAAATCGCGCACATGACCATACGAAGCTAATACTTCAAAGCCCTTGCCAAGATACTTCTTGATTGTTTTTGCTTTTGCGGGAGACTCTACAATGACTAAGCTTTTTGCCATTTGTTTTTAACTCTTAAGTTTTTTAAACACATCGCTGTCTATTCGATGCTTGATATTATTTTTATGTACAATAATTAAATAGTTTTACTTTGGCCACTAATGAAGCAGACCAGTTGCCTCATCAAAAACAAGCTCTTCCATCCAGCTTATTGAACCGTCGAAACCCGGCTGATTAAACAACACCATTAACACAACCCATTTAAGCTGTTCAATATCTGATTCATCCGTGTCCAACGCCATCATACGGTCAATAACCATTTCACGTGTCATATGATCTAACACGCCGGTTTGTTCGAGAAAGATTAAAAAGCCGCGGCTATTAGTATCTAACTTGTCGCACTCATCGCGAGTATAAATGCGTGTTGAGCATTCAGGATTCGCGGGGGTAAAAGAAGGAAAATGGCCCTCTTCCTGATAATTCGTTAATCCTTCCAACCAGTCGAATGCCTGCGCAATTTGACCCAGTTGAAAGCCTGCTTCTTGAAGTTCGTTACGTAGAGAGTCTTCATCAACATCGAACTCTACATCGTCATTCATATAATTTTCAAACAAATACATTAAAACATCGAATATATTCTGTTTCATCTTTGCCCCTTTTTGTTCAAATGCTTGGTCAAATTAAACAACGCCAGAAAATAAGCTACTCTGATATTTTGCAATAATGGCCACCATGGGTTGAGACAATATACCCTTGTAATTCCAATACCAGTAGCATGGAGCAAACAGCGTCTGCCGTCAATCCACTTTGTTCCACAATGGAATCAACCGCCGTGGCTTCAAAACCTACATGCAGTAAAACCAGTTGGTACTCTGAATCAAGTTGATTGACTGCATCGTCTATGACAACAGACTCATCAGTCTTGTTCAATACATTGTTGTGGGGGCGATGTGGTAATATTTCAATCAATTCTTCAATTATATGGCTTGCTGTTTCAACCAGCTTGGCACCTTCGCGAATTAATTCATGACAACCTCGAGAAAGCGGGTTATGGATAGAACCCGGCAGCGCAAATACCTCCCGCCCTTGCTCAAGCGCCTGCTTTGCCGTAATTAAAGAGCCACTGCGCAAAGCAGCCTCGACCACAAAAACACCCCGACTCATTCCACTGATAATTCGGTTGCGACGTGGGAAATTTCCTGGAATAGGTGACGAGCCTAATGGGAATTCGCTGACAATCACCCCATCTTGAGTGATTTTATGTGCTAAATCCCGATTTCTAGCAGGATAAACTCGGTCAATCCCCGTACCAATCACTGCAATTGTGTGCCCATTTTCAGCCATCAAGGCGCCACGATGACAGGCTGCATCAATTCCAAGCGCTAAACCACTGGTAATCGTCCAGCCAACCTCAGCTAAGTTTTTTGAAAAATCCTCAGCTGTTTGCTCCCCCATCGGCGTTGGTGTGCGGCTTCCAACAATGGCCAATTGCTCGGTACATAATAAGTCTTTATTGCCCAAAACAAATAATAAGGGCGGCGGATCGGCAATTTCTTTCAATAGTGGGGGGTACGCTTGGTCTAAAATGGTAACAACACTGGCCTGATTTGCCTCAATCCAACGGCAATCTTTTTCGATTTGCTCCCAATCCGGCTCAACAAGATAATCAATACTCTTAGTTTTAAGTGAGCATTCAACTAATTTACTGCGATTCTGTTGCAGAATGTTGCGGGGGTGTTGATAAAGGGATAATAACCTGGCAAAAGTCGTCGCACCAATGCCCGGTGCACGATGTACTGCTAGCCAACTTGCCAGCTCCGTTTGAAGATATTCGGCCATCAGATTCCTCGGTATATCCTTATACCAGTGTACAGACTATTGAGGATTTTTAACCATATTCAATATATTCAAAGGCCGCGTTGCTTCCAGCACCAGTGCAAAACTTGTTTTATCAAAGGTACGGAAAACCATCAATGTACCGGCCTTTTCATCGGGTAATCTCACGTCGTTATTCGCTTTAACATCTCGAACAGTAATACCGCCGTGATAAATATCGAGTACGTCACCTTGTTCCATCCCCTCGCGTTTACCGAGAGACAGTACCACAACATTATTCTGACCGATTTCTGTTACACCATTTACAACCGCAATAATATAGCCTTCAACTTTCTTCTGAGGAGCTTTTGGCAAAAAGTTAGCCGCTTTAAAATCATTACGCAATGGCAATAAATAATCGCCATCTAAAATCTCCTGATAGGCATTCGTCACAATCATTGTTGATGGCTTACCCACCTTTACCAGATGACTCTCACCCAAATTTAATGCTTCGTAACCCAGAACCTCTTTGGTGTAAGGATGTTTATACACTTGTCCCGGACGAACTACCTGAAAACCGGTTACGGTAGGTTCTTTTAAACCCCGCACATAGATTTTATGACCGGGGCCTGCAATTAAATGCTGTTCATAAGTTGTTGCTATATAAGGTGCAAACTTCAATTCATCTTCACCAATAACACGGTGGGCATATAAGAAAGCCTCTATTGCAGAACGCGGGATAGTGGTTATTGCTTTTGCAAGCTGGCTGCTACGCACTTTTGGCGACAGCTTAACTGTTTCAATACCTTTTGGTGGTGGTAAAACACCTCCGGCACCTTCAAGCGTCAGGAAGGGCTTGCCTTCAACGTAATGCAAAACAATTACATCGCCAGGGTAAATTAAATGAGGATTACGAATTTTAGGATTGATATTCCAGACTTCAGGCCATAGCCAGGGGCTTTTTAAAAATTTAGCCGAAATATCCCATAAGGTATCACCGCTTTTAACAACGTAACGATCCGGGTAATCATGTTTAATTGAAATACCATCGGTCTGCGCTTCGGCGACCATTGGCGTTGTGGTTACTTCATCATCAACCGCTACTGCTTGCTGTTCAACACGTTGATTTGTCGAACCGGGCACCGATTCAATATGTTTAGGTGGTGAACTGCAACCGCTTAGACCCCAAATTCCAGCAAATAATAAAATTCCTGAAAGAGATACTCGGCATGCTTGGTTCGATATCATATAATTAACCTTAATATAGAGCTGTTGGCATTTAACAAACGAGTTAAGTTAATTCTGGTTCAGGTAAAAAATCCACTTTAAAATTAGCTATTTGAGCATTTTTAAAGCGCTTCATTGCTAAATATTTAGCCCTGAAAGCGGTGAAAATTAGCCTTTTCCATACCAGTTATCCTTGTAGTATCATAATGTTAGCAGATATTTCTATGAATGTACTATAAATTTGGCGCTTAGTGTATGGCATTACTCAATATTTTAAATTTTCCGGATCCGCGTCTTCGCACAAAAGCGGCTGAAGTCATTGAATTTACTCAAAAAATTGCAAGCTTAACAGCGAACATGCTTGAAACCATGTATGCTGCACCCGGCATCGGCCTGGCAGCTACCCAGGTTAATGTCCACCAACGCATTATTACCATAGACATTTCAGAAGAAAAAAACCAACCACTGGTCGTCATAAACCCGGAAATTATTTCCAAAGAGGGCGAGCAAAGTATTGATGAAGGTTGCCTGTCTATTCCTGGTATCTACGAACCGGTTAAGCGTTACAATAAGATTCGCCTCAAAGCACAAAATGAGAAAGGTGAATTTTACGAACTCGATGCAGAAGAATTGCTATCCGTTTGTATTCAACACGAAATGGATCATCTGGAAGGTAAACTGTTTGTTGATTATTTGTCTGAAATGAAACGCAACCGTATTCGTAAAAAATTAATTAAAGCGCAAAAACAAGCCTGACACCCACTGGATACCCCCAATTATGACTCTCCAATTATGAGCAAGCCACTACGACTTATCTTTGCCGGTACACCGGAGTTTGCTGCAATTGCTCTACAAAGCTTAATTCAAAATGAAGCGAACAAAAATATTAAGGTCGTTGCCGTTTACAGCCAACCCGATCGACCCGCAGGACGCGGCCGTCAATTAAAAGCAAGCCCGGTAAAAGAAGTGGCACTCAAACATGCGATTGACGTTTATCAACCGGATAACTTTAAAACCACAGAAGTCGTTGAGCAACTAAAGCAACTTGATGCCGACTTAATGATTGTTGCGGCTTATGGTATTATTTTACCCTTAACTGTTTTAAGCGCGCCGCGTTCCGCTTGTATCAATATCCACGCATCTTTACTACCGCGTTGGCGCGGGGCAGCCCCAATTCAACGCGCGATTGCCGCCGGCGATTCAGAAACAGGCATCACCATAATGCAAATGGATGAAGGCCTCGATACGGGTACTATGCTGCTTTGTAAAAAGTGTCCAATAGAAAAGTATGATACTGGCAGTAGCCTGCACGATAAACTGGCTGAGCTAGGCGCAACAACTTTGCTTGAAGCAATCAGCCTTATCCAGCAAGGTGAAATAAAAGCTGTTGCACAGGACAATGAACAGGCCTGCTATGCGCACAAGCTAAACAAAAAAGAAGCCTTTATCAATTGGCAACTAAGCGCCGACATAATAGAGCGCCAAATTCGCGCTTTTAATAGTTGGCCTGTTGCACAAACTTATTTTGATAATAAAATTATTCGTATCTGGCAAGCACATATAGCATCATCGTCTCAATCTACTGCAAAAAAACCAACGTCCGTGGCAGGTGAGATAACGGCTATAACTAAAGACTCTATTGTGGTTGCCTGCGCACAAGGCCATCTTACCATTACCGATATACAACTTGCCGGTGCCAAACGAATGACAGTGCAGGCCTTATTAAATGGACGACCCAATCTATTTAAAACAGGCCAATGCTTTAGCACCGATTAAAACGACTGAAAAAAATAATGCCTGCCAACAAATCAAAAAAAACACTCTCCGCCATTGCTGCAACAGCCGCTATTGTTAACCAGGTTGTGAGTGAAAAAAAATCACTACCAGAATGCCTCAGCGATCAACAGCAACATTTTATCAGCAGTGATGCAGCAAAAATACAGGCCTACTGTTATAACGTTTTACGACGTTATGAGTTTTATCAGTTTATTGCTAACACTCTATTAACAAAAAAACTTAAAAACAAAGATCAGGATATTTATCACTTAATTATAAGCGGTATCATGCTACTCAATGAAGGCAACTTACCGGCGCATGCGGCTATTAATGAAACCGTTAACGTTACCAAAAAATCGAAAAAGAGCTGGTCAAAAAATTTAGTCAACGCCTTGTTACGCCGCTATCAACGCGAGCAACAGGAATTACATAAATTAGCCGAGAAAAATCCAGTCAGCAACTATTGCTGTCCTGAATGGTTACTCAAAAAAATACAATCTGACTATAGCGGCAAAGACACCGACACCGGTGAAAAAATATGGAAAATAATATTAAAAGCAAATTTAGCGCACCCTCCCATGAGCTTGCGTGTTAACAAGCTAGTTCAATCTCGCAAAACTTACCTAAAATTACTGACTAATGAAAATATAACCGCAAGCGCATGCAAGCTAACCCAACACGGTATTTTATTAGACCAGGCAGTTATGGTAGAAAAACTACCTTTATTTACTAAAGGTGCAGTAAGCGTTCAGGATAGTGCGGCGCAATTAAGTGCTGAACTCCTGCAACCACAGGCCGGTGAAAAAATTCTCGATGCCTGCGCCGCCCCAGGCGGCAAAACCCTTCATTTACTGGAGTCCTGCCCCGAACTGGATAAACTTATCGCTATTGATATTTCTGCAAAGCGACTCGAAAAAGTGCTGCAAAATATTCGTCGTATCGCTCCGAAGTATGATTCAAAAATACAACTCGTCGCCGCCGATGCAGGTAATATTGAGCAATGGTGGGATCAGGTTCCCTTTGATCGAATTTTATTAGATGCGCCGTGCAGCGCAACAGGGGTTATTCGACGTCACCCTGACATTAAACGTTTACGCCAGGCAGCCGATATTGATGAACTCGTTAAAACACAACAAAGTCTGCTCGAAAATTTATGGCCAATACTTAAATCGGGGGGGATATTATTGTATGCGACCTGCTCTGTCTTAGCAGAAGAAAATTCACAGCAAATAAAACGCTTTTTAAGCACACATAACGATGCACAGAGTATCGATTTTGACGTATCATGGGGCTCAAAAAATGAATACGGACGACAGTTATTACCCACGTTAAACAATAACGAAATAAAAAATAACGGACGAAATAGTGATGGCTTTTACTATTGCCTACTACAAAAAAAATGAACCTAATAAGAGTTTGTTAAGATTCTTATCACTCCAATCTTACACGCCTTCTGCGCTGCCTAAAATAATCTATTCTCTATTGGCTGTCCTTTTAATATCCTGCATTCAGAATACAAGCCTTTTTGCTAATGAAGAAGCTTCTGGCTTTAGCATACAAAGCCTCGAAACCCTGATGCAAAACCGCGTCTATCTATTAAATGCAAACTTTCACTATCAATTTTCAAAAGAAGCCATCGAAGCACTGGAACATGGCGTACCATTACTGATACTGGTCGACATTGAAATTCTCACACCCCGCTGGTACTGGACCGATAAAACAATTGCTGAACTGGAACAGGGTTATCTACTCCTTTACCATGCCCTCTCAGAAAGTTACGTGGTACATAACCTGAACAGTGGCACACAAAATAATTTTTTAAGCTTGAAACGAGCAATAAGCTCGTTAAGTCATATAAAAGAACTGCCGATACTCGATGCCAATTTATTGAACCCGGATAAAGATTATTATTTACGAGTACGCACCCATCTCGATATTGAATCCTTACCGGTTCCCATGCGACCGCTAGCTTATATTTCAAGCGACTGGTCGCTTTCCAGTGACTGGTACGAATGGCCTCTGCAACAATAGCGGCATAAAAGACAATGAAAAATTTTGTAAATAATTTTTTTAACAAGCTGTTCAGCGGTAGCTTCCCGATTATTTCACTTATTATACTGCTGATTGCCTCGCTCTATTTAATGAGTGGCGCAACCCATAACTCAGCACAATTTAGTCAGCAATTTTCTATCCTGCTTGCCATCAACGGGCTTGCGACTGTTTTACTGATTGGCCTAATCGCCAAAAACCTGATTACTCTTATACGCCAGTATAGAACCCGCCAGGTTGGCTCACGACTAACCGCCAAACTGGTTATCATGTTTGTTATTCTTTCCGTTACACCAGTGAGTATCGTCTACTACTTTTCGCTGGATTTTTTACAACGTGGTATTGATAGCTGGTTTGATGTTCGCGTAGAAGAAGCATTAAGTGACTCACTTGAACTTAGTAAGGCCTCGCTCGATTTAAGAGTGAAAGCCCTGGTCGAAGATGTACACCTGCAAGCAAAAGAGTTAGTCGAGACCACCGATGATGTAGCAGCATTAAAATTAAACGAATTACGCAGCGAAAGCCATGCATCAGAACTTACATTATTCCACTATAGCGGCCACATCATTGCATCCAGTGCGACCAACATACAGCAACTGATACCACAACGGCTTGAAGAAAAAGCGGTTGCCAGCGCACGACAAAACAAAGCCGATTTTGCTTTACTCACCTTTACTGAAAACAAGCAAAACCGTATTCGTATCCGCATAGCGGTGCCGGTTGCCAGCCCCGACCCGGTAGCTGAAGGACGCGTATTGCAGGCGCTATACCCAGTATCAGCTCGTATGAACAACCTCGCCAACACCGTACAAAACGCTTTTAGCCAGTACAACGAACTATCCTATTTACGAAAACCACTGAAATACAGCTTTATTCTGACCTTATCACTGGTATTAATGTTAAGTATTTTATCCGCTATCTGGGCGGCTTTCTTTTATGCGCGACATTTAGTTGCACCAGTTACCAACCTTGTACAGGGAACCCTGGCCGTTGCTAAAGGTGAATACAACACACGGATTCCGCTGCCGGGAAATGATGACCTGGGTAATCTGGTACGTTCATTTAACGACATGATGCACCAACTGGCAATGGCGCGAGAGTCGGCTGAAATGAGCCAACGACAACTGGAATCGTCCCATTCATACTTACAAGGTGTATTAGCCAACTTAACATCGGGCGTTTTAACACTCGACATTAATCATAACTTAATCACCTGCAATTTTACCGCCAGCCAGATATTTGGTTTTAACCTGACCGATTATATCGATAAGGAATTTGAAAATATTGTTGATGATTATACTTTTCTGTATTTATTTCTTGATGCGATAAAACCACACCTGGAAAACAGCGATGAGCAATGGACGGAGGAAGTCACCTTATTTGCTTCCGAAGGTCGACAGGTTATTATGTGTCGCGGTACAACCCTGCCCGATGGCGGCTTCGTTATTGTATTTGATGATATTACCCAGTCACTGCAGTCACAACGCAATGCCGCCTGGGGAGAAGTTGCAAGAAGACTGGCACATGAAATTAAAAATCCGCTCACCCCTATTCAACTTTCTGCCGAGCGTTTGCGACATAAATATTTAAACACGATGTCGGAGGAAGACGCCGCCGTATTAGACCGTTCAACCAATACCATTGTGCAACAGGTTGAAACACTCAAACAAATGGTCAAAGCTTTTTCTGACTATGCGCGCATGCCTGCGGTTGAACTCAAAACGATTGACTTAAACCAGCTGATTACTGATGTACTGGATCTATATCAGGACACAGGTAAAGCCATACAGATAAACACCCAGTTCGATAATACCATGCCACATATCGAAGCAGATATTAACCGTATGCGGCAACTCTTTATTAACCTGGTAAAAAATGCACTCGAAGCAATGGAAGACCAGGACGATGCAACACTTAGCTTAACAACAGAGTGCGCTAAAAAAGCCGCTTGCCACTATGTAGAAATTAAAATTACCGATAATGGCCCAGGGATTCCTCAAGAAATGTTCAGCCACCTTTTTGAGCCCTACATAACAAGCAAACCAAAAGGCAGTGGGCTTGGCCTTGCCATTGTCAAAAAAATTGTTGAAGAACATGGCGGTGTGCTCTGGGCTGAAAATAATCAGACTACGTCAACTTCTAATGCTAACGCTATAAACACTTCAAATAAAAATAATGGTGCTACAATTTATATTCGTTTACCGGTTGTTAGTTCAACCGGCAAAAAAGTTGATGATTTGCTATCGAGCCAGCACAATTTAACACGTAAAGGAAACAATCATGCCGCAGCATAAAGCGACTGCCCCTGTTCTAACAAAACAATCTATGGCAGTGCCTTATATTCTGGTTGTTGATGATGAACCGGATATTCGCAATCTTGTTCAAGAGATTCTTGAAGACGAAGGCTACGAAGTTGCCGTCGCCGAAAATGGATCTGCTGCACGTGACGCACAGCGTACACGGCGTGCCGATCTTGTCCTACTCGATATCTGGATGCCAGATGTTGATGGTATTACACTCTTAAAAGAATGGTCGAAAGAGGAAGGCGGCCTGTCTATTCCCGTCATTATGATGTCAGGGCATGGCACTGTTGAAACTGCCGTTGAAGCAACCCGACTTGGTGCTTATGATTTTATTGAGAAACCATTGTCACTGGCAAAGCTTTTACTCACCATCGAGCATGCTTTAGAGGCCGATAAACTTTTACGTGAAAACAAGGGCCTAAAAAAATATAGCCAGAACAATATCGAGCTGTTAGGTAAGAGCACGACAATGAAAACTTTCAGGGACAATGTGCAACGCATCGCCGAGCATGATACTTGGATACTGCTCAGTGGTGAACCCGGCACCGAACTTGAAATTACCGCGCACTACTTACACCAGCAAAGCAACCGCAGAGATCGTCCTTTTATTGATGTTAATGTTGCTACACTCTCGCCAGAAAATGCCGCAAAAGAATTATTTGGCAGCGAAATAGATGGCAAAGTAACCTATGGCCTGCTTGAACAGGCCAATGGCGGCACACTCTACCTACATGATATGAGTGATATGGATTTAACATCACAGGCAAAGTTTTTTTCAGCTCTGGAAAAAAAATCTTTTGCGCGCATCGGTAGTAATGAATCCGTTAATATTCATGTGCGTATTATTGCCGCGACTCACCGTAACCTGCAAAAATTAGTCGAAGACGGCCATTTTCGTGAAGATCTATATTACCAATTAAATGTTGTACCAATTAATGTGCCGGCGTTACGCGAACATCATGAAGACGTACCCGAACTAATAACGCACTATATCGACCTTTTTGTCGAACAGGATAATTTGCCTTATCGAAAATTTTCCATGGCTGCGCAAAATAAATTACGCAACCATAGTTGGCCAGGTAATATAAGAGAGCTTAAAAATATGGTGCAACGTTTACTAATTGTTGGCTCAGGAGCAGAAATAGACGAAACCGAAATAGACGCTGCACTGAGCCTGAATAAAGGATTTGAAAACAACAGAAGACTAAGTGACCACACTCAGGCTAATTTTGATTTACCTTTAAGAGAAGCTCGTGAACAATTTGAACGTAGCTATATCATCCACCAGTTAAAGTTAGTTAACGGCAGTGTGGGTAAAGCAGCAAAAGCCATTGGTCTGGAACGAACGCATTTATATCGTAAACTACGCGCCCTGGAAATTGATCCCAAACACCTTGATGATGTATAAAATCATCAATCACCCTTTTAATACTGATCAATATTCTACTGACACATAAATTTGTATAAATACAGACCACAAATATAGTCAGTCAGTGCTCTTTAGGTATGGTATTCCTTATATTAAGCGCTACAATACACCCTTATAAAACAACCCATAATAAAGCTGTTATTTTAATAATGCTGTTATATTAAATAAGAACATATCTCATGAAAATTATCATATTAGGTGCAGGCCAGGTCGGCAGCTCATTAGCTGAAAATCTAGTTAGCGAAGACAATGACATTACCATTGTCGACACCAATGCCCCTCAATTACGCGCACTGCAGGACAGGCTTGATTTAAGAACCGTCGTCGGCGCTGCCTCACACCCCGATATTCTGCGCAATGCCGGCGCAGAAGATGCCGATATGATTATTGCGGTTACCGATAGCGATGAAACAAATCTGGTTGCCTGTCAAATTGCCTACACCCTATTCCATACGCCGACTAAAATTGCGCGAATTCGCAGCATGGCCTATTTAAATGAACGCAAAAAACTCTTTACCCAGGACGCCTTTCCTATCGACGTATCAATCAGTCCTGAACAAATCATTACCGATTCCATCCATCGTTTAATTGAATACCCCGGCTCGCTGCAAGTGCTCGATTTTGCTGACGGGCAGGTACAAATGGTGGGGGTAAAAGCGTTTTATGGAGGACCTCTGGTTGGCCGTGAACTACGGGCGTTGCGCGAACATATTCCAAATGTCGATACTCGTGTTGCCGCCATTTACCGTCGAGGCCACGCGATTATTCCAGAGGGTCATACGGTTATTGAAGCCGATGATGAAGTCTTTTTTATTGCCGCAAAAAAAGACATTCGTGCCGTGATGAGCGAACTACGTCGACTTGATAACCCCTATAAGCGTATTATGATTATTGGTGGTGGAAATATTGGTCGACGTGTTGCCAAGTCACTCGAAAATAATTACAAAGTAAAATTAATTGACCATAACCTGCAGCGTAGCGAAGAAATCGCCAATGAATTAGACAAAACACTGGTCATACAGGGCGATGCCTCCGATAAAGAACTGCTGCTCGAAGAGGGTGTTGATAAAATAGATGTATTTTGCGCTCTCACCAATGATGATGAAGCGAATATACTTTCTTCCATGTTGGCCAAGCGCATGGGTGCGCGCAAAGTCATGACCTTAATCAACCGCGCCGCCTACGTAGACCTTATTCAGAGTGGTGACATTGATATTGCCATATCACCTCAACTTTCAACTATTGGCAGTTTACTTACCCATATTCGACGTGGCGATGTCGTTAAAGTCCATTCGCTACGCCGTGGTGCCGCCGAAGCGATTGAAGCGATAGCACATGGTGAATCAAATTCATCTAAAGTCGTTGGTAAAGCAATCGAAAATATCAAACTGCCACCGGGTACCACCATTGGCGCCATTGTTCGCGGTAAAGAGGTTATTATTGCCCATCATGATACGGTTATAAAATCTGAAGACCATGTCATTATGTTCCTGGTTGATAAAAAGTTTATCCCCGTCGTTGAGCGTTTGTTCCAGGTCGGCCTTACCTTTATATAAGAGCAGACATTACTCATGCAATTTTTTGCGATACAACGAATAATTGGTCTACTGTTGATGATTTTTAGCATCACTCAACTTCCGCCGGTTATTGTTTCCCTTATTTACAATGACGGTGTTTTACACTCATTCCTGATTACCTTCGTGGTGACCATTGTAACCGGACTAGTTCTATGGGTACCGGTTTCAAAATCACGCAAAGAACTTCGTCTGCGTGATGGATTTATAGTGGTAGTCGCATTCTGGACGGTACTAGGCTTATTTGGCTCATTACCACTCATCTTGTCTCAACATATTGATATTTCAATAACCGATGCTATTTTTGAATCCATATCCGGGCTAACCACGACCGGCGCAACCGTCATCACCAATATCGATGTACTGCCAAAAGCTATTTTATATTATCGCCAACAATTACAGTGGCTCGGTGGTATGGGTATAGTGGTTTTAGCCGTTGCCATTATGCCAATGCTCGGGATCGGTGGTATGTCGTTGTACCGCGCCGAAACACCCGGCCCGATGAAAGACAGTAAGCTCACACCACGCTTAACCGAAACAGCAAAAGCCCTTTGGTATATTTATTTAACCTTAACCATTCTATGCGGTCTTGGTTACTGGTTTGCAGGCATGACTGCCTTCGATGCTATAGCGCACAGCTTTTCAACCATTTCTATTGGTGGCTTTTCTACCCATGATGCCAGCATGGCTTACTTTATTGATAAACCTTTAATTGAAATTACAGCGATTATCTTTATGTTTCTCTCTGGCATTAACTTTGCCCTGCATTTTACTTCCTGGCGTAATCGCAGTATTAAAGCCTATTTAAGGGATGCGGAATTTAAAACTTATCTGGGTATCATGCTATTTGCCATTGTGCTTTCTACCGGCTATCTATTTTATAAAAACCACTTTGAAAGCATCGACCAAACTATCTTATACAGTATATTTCATGTTGTTTCGATAGGCACCACAACGGGCTTTACCACCCAGCAATACCATTTATGGCCTGGCTTTCTACCTGTTATGTTACTTTTTTTAAGTTTCGTCGGCGGTTGCGCCGGTTCTACCGGTGGCGGTATGAAAGTGATCCGCTTCCTGCTTTTATTCAAACAGGGAATGCGCGAAATAATGCGCGTCATTCACCCCAATGCGGTGCTCACGATTAAAATTGGCGGCAAGCCATTACAGACGCGTGTTATTGAATCAGTCTGGGGTTTCTTTTCAGTTTATGTGGCAGTATTCAGTATCATGCTTTTATTATTGATGTTTTTAGGGCTAGATCAAGTCACTGCCTTTTCTGCTGTTGCCGCTTGCATGAATAACCTTGGGCCAGGCCTGAATGAAGTCGGCTTAAATTATGCAAACCTGGATGACAGTGTAAAGTGGATTTTATGTTTTGCTATGTTACTCGGTCGATTAGAAATCTTTACCCTACTGGTTCTATTAACACCCGCATTCTGGAAGCAATAGCGTTCCATTATAATTAACAAACTATACATTTATAATGATATCAGCTTTGGCAAAGATGAGCCTATCTGCAAACTATAGTAAATAAATTTTTTAAATATTGATCGTTGCTCTTGCTTGCGCTTATTATACTCGTACCGCTACTTTAGCAATAATAAGACTGGACACACACTATGGCTGCGACACTTACTTCTTACCAATCACCCTTTACTACATCGATGCTGGATAATTTTCGTCGTCAGGGTGACGACCTTGCTGATGGTGTTATCGAGGCATTTGCTGCACACTATAATGATTCTATTGCAGAGCTAGCCGAAAAACTACAAAACATGATTCGCATGCCGGTAGAGGAAGATATTGTTCAGGTTTTAAAACAGTTTTTTCCTAATGAGAAAATAATCCGCAATGCATTAGAAAACTACTATGCCACAGCCACCGCACTGCCCGACTGGGTTGATAACGATAAGCTAAAACTCGGTGGGCATGTTTTCCAGGATCATTTATTTACCAGTTTTATGGTGCTTGGCTGTGCCAGTTTGCCCATTTGCTATGTCTGCCACCCCGATGTAAAAGTGTTAAGTTTCACCCGTCGACTAATTGACGATGCTCCAAGACGCCTGGTGGAAACCTCGCAAATGGTGACCGACGTGATGAGCACGGGTGGCCTAAGCATTCAAGATGGAAAACTCACCGGCAAAGGCGTGCAATCTATTTTAAAAATTCGACTCATACATGCAGCCATTCGCCACCTGCTTGTACATAAAGAAAAGCTGCTCGCGGCGCACCCACATGAAGATAATATTGATCCTAAGAATTTCTTACTCGCATATGTTTATGACAGTCTGCAAGATGAATGTAACTGGTACGGCAACGCTAAACCCAATGCCTGGGATGAGAAGGTGGACGGGGTACCAATTAACGCAGAAGCACTGGCAGAAACTTTGCTTACCTTTTCGTATCTTATTTTACGCGGTCTTGATAAAATTGGGGTACACATTAACAAAACCCAGCAGAATGCTTTTTTACATTCCTGGAATATTGCCGGTTACCTGCTTGGCGTAAAAGAAGATTTTTTAAAAGAGTTTTCGAATTTTGAGCAGTCCGATGTTATTTATACACAAATAATGAAACGCCGGCTTGGCGCAACAACCGATGGGGCATTGCTACAGGAGTCATTACTAGAAGTATTTTCTGATAATGCGGCACGACTGATACCCTTTGGCAAAATTTTACATGTGCGTCACCTGGCTCGACTACTAACCTCTAAACTTATCAGCAAACAGGCTTATAATGCGCTTGGCTTAAAACTTAGTCTATACGACCGTTTTATACGCTTCTTTATTTGGCTTGGGATAAAATTTTTTGCCATACTGGTTAATTTAAAATTTACCCGTCCTTTTGCTGATTATATGTTTGGCCGTATATCAAAATCACTCTGGGATTGGCGTACAGACGTTAAGCAGCAACAAAAAGAAACTAGGAACAACAAAAAAGCTGTTTCTAATCCATTAATTATCCCAGAACATCTGATTACAAGCAGTCATCTATCAACTAATTATGAAACGAACACTTAAACAAAGTATACAGGAACAACGTGAATCTCTAGAAAAGAGCCTCATTACACCGCTGGCAAAAATAGCTTTTGCCTGTGAAACCGTCTGGCCGAATAGAAAAAAACTTGATGATGTTTTATTAAGGTCGTTAGAAACCATTCCTAACTGTACTTTTTTATACGCGCTCGATACCAATGGTGTTCAAATTAGCGATAATATTTCATCAAGCGGAATTTTACCTGAACATTATGGGCGAGATCGATCACAGCGCCCTTATATGAATGAACTTGTTCCCGTAAGTGGCTTTTTACTTTCAGAGGCCTATATAAGCTTACGCGTTTCTCGGCCTTCGCTCACCGCATTGCAAGTGATACGCAAGAACGATGACATCGTTGGTTTTCTAGGTGCCGATTTTGATTTACGCAACCTGCCCGTCACAGCCGAAATGTATGATGAACCATCACAGTGGCGACAAATAAAAGGCGATGCGGCCATCCGTGGTACCTTGTTCCAGCAAACTCGCGCCGAGAGCTTACTTGATAAAGATATCGATCAGGCCATGGCGATTCTTGAAGAACTTAGTGTTGCACATGGCATGTTCCAGTCCGTTATTCATTTTTCCAGTAGTCGCGCAACCATCTGGCTAATGAATGATCCCTATCGCTATCATATCCTGCAAGCAGAAGAGTTATCTGATCCTGATATTTGCCTGGCTTACCCAATTCATGAATACCCCAAAGATGCCATTATTCCTGCCAATGCCATAAATTCAATTTTCAATAACATGAAACAATTGCGTTTTACCGATGAAAATATATATCTGCGTTCCGCTTCGATCAATATCTTTAACGGTATGGTAAGCCTGACCTTTTCATGTGATGGTTCACACTATATGCCTTATGATGAATTTATTGATAAAAATATTAACTTTTGGGTTGGTAGTTCGGCTTAAAACAATGCGAATCGAAACCGATTACATCTTATTAATATTTTTTATTATTGGCTTAATTATTATTCTAGCTTTATCGAAAACCAATATTGCCAACAAACTTTTTAAAATATTATTCACATTTGCTGTGGCGATAACTATGCCTTCATTTATACCAGGCCACGGTGAAATTATTATGCTTATTCCAAGCGGAGCAATGTACGCTGTCGCAACCGGTGAGATGATGTTTCTGGCAGTCATCTTTACCGTTATCAACTACTTGCTAGCCTGGTTTATTCTTTATCGAGCACTTGGTTTATTTAAAGAAAAACAATAACCATTGAAAAATATTGTCATATAACTGTCATTTTATTTTGCTAACCTCAGCCTCGAAGTAAAAATTTAGCTTTGTAAGCCCAAACCAAATTGGCGAGGAAATAAAATGCTTGATTATATTTACCGCTTAATGCGAGATTTTGATAAAGAACATGGCTTTAGCCCCAATCTACTGCATTTAAACCAACACCATTGTGCCTATCTAAAATCATCTTTTGATCCGGACTTAACACTACATAAAATAATGAATATACTGGGTATGGAAGTGATGATTGATCAGGAAGTGATTCATCCCTATACGTCCTGGTCTCATTGTGTATCCCGTGCTGTTTGCTAATTTAAAATTTAGTGTGTATAGCAGCGCAAAGATGGCCTGAATTGTGTAACGAGATCGTGCCCCTGACCTAAAATATTAAACACTTTTAACATCGCAACGCGTGGATAGTCATTGTTAAAGTGTCTATCAATCGCCATCATATCGACCAGTAATTGCAATGCTGGCGTGTATTCTTTATTTAAGATATAAAAAGCCGAAAGCTGCTGAATTAAATCAAGATTCTTTGTTTTAGTTTTAGATTCAACTTGTTCAATCAATTCGTCAACATCGACAATACTGTTTGCTATTACTAAAAAACTTAACTCGTCTTCCAGCATAGAGATTTCAGTAACGGCTTTTATTGAATCAGGTAGTGAGGCTAGCAATGTCAGTGCTTCATCAAAACGTTGTTCATGCTTCAATAATTTGCACAGTGCAACAGGTAAATTGCTGTTTTCCGGGTCATCCATAATTGCATCAGAAATCATTTTATAGGCTTGCTCATGATGGCCTTGCGAGTATTGCGCAATGGCATCGGCTAATGCCTGGTCGGAATCTTTAGCAATATATTTATGCAGGCTGCGGTTAAGATCAGTTTCGGACTGGTATCCATGCAAGGTTTCAACCACTTGACTATTTCGAAAAAGTTTTAAGGTTGGCACGCTGGTTATACTGTATTGTTTCGGAATTCTAAATTCTGATTCCGTATCAATATTAACTAAAAGCAAACGACCATTATAATGATGGACTAACTTATCAAGTATCGGATATTGGCGTAAACAGGGTCCGGCCTTTTTTGACCAGAAATTTACAAGCACTGGCCCTTGCAAAGAATTTTCCAGCACTAATTTTTTAAAATTTTCTGAATTAGCAGCATGTATATATTCGGATTCAATCGACTCTATCATATTCTAACTCTAGTGAATTTGTGGCATGTCGGTTTGTTCAAAATATTCCTGCATAACGTCACAAACAGCTTGCGGGTAATTCAAACGTACCATTTCCGACATCCCTTCTTTAAAAAACCCTGGTGCATCAAGTGGCAGTGCCTTTATCAAACTGGCAAACACATTTCGCATTGTTGCAACGTCATTCGTTCGGGTTGCGACGATGCCACGATTAATATTAAGTATTCGCCAGGGTCGGTGCATATTCGTTACTTCGATATCCTGCTTTATCATATCGCTACTGGCATCGGCTATTTCACCCATAAAGGCAGCTAAAGCAATAAGCTGCTCTGGCTCCTGAGTAGCATTAGCCACTTGAGCAAGCGCATCCACAATCGGTTCAAGCAGGTTAATATAACCATCATGCTGAATCACCCAATCAGCTATCACCAAGGCAACTTGTCCTAGATTAAGTTTTTCTTGCGACAATTGAAGTGCATCAGCTTTAAGCATTAATTTTTCTAATAAAGACAGGCCATGCTCACCTATATCACTGATATCATTCACAACAAAATCTGTGCGTTTAGCTTCTACACCTTCAACAATATCAAAAAACTGATTCATTGCCGTTATTGTTATCTCTAGCGGCTCTTCATTTGACGCCATCGCTGATGCACTAGCCAACATGGCCTCGTTAAATCGGTCGCTTAAGCCCGCAAAATTAGCGCGTGCTTCGGCAATACTGGTAATTGATATTTCCATTTCAGATTTTCACTCTTTATCTAAACGCAATTATACCAGTATACTCGTATATGGGCACACCGACATAAACATGAAACTTCTCATTCTAATTCATGTTTTTCTTTATTCGGCAGAATTTGCCCTGCACAGGTTATATCTAGCCTGAATACGTTATAATAGGCACACAGATTATACGCCTTATGAATTACTTTTTATTGGTATCAAAATGACCGTGACACATATTCATCCGCCCAACCATTCTACTGAAAACATGGACGCCCCCTTTCAAATATTTTTTACCAAAGCAGATGCCATTCAGTCTCTTGATCGAGACAAGCTTATAACCATTATTAAATTTGCACCCGAATTACCAACAACTAAAGAAACGCTTTCGGAGGACTTTCATATACCACTTAAGACTTTTTCAGATCCTGAACAATCAGAAGTTTGGCTTGCTCGCGATAAACTCATCAGCGGAACAGACGGTGATATTGAATTTCGAAAAAATAATGAACTACTGTTTGGCAAAATCTGTCTCGATGAGTCTCGCTTTAGCTGCTTTGAAGACTGCAGCAACTACGCTTATTCCTCTATTTTAAACTTACTGGAACAAAAAGAATTTCCCAATATTATTCGAATCTGGAATTATTATTCAGATATCGTAAAAATTGAAGATGAGCTGGAACGCTATCAGGCATTTTGCGTCGGACGCTACAACGCCTATCAAAGCATAACGGAATTTGAACGACTATTACCTGCAGCAACAGCGATTGGTACACCGGCTGGAAAATTTATTATTTATTTTCTAGCAACAACCAAGGCCGGTGTTCAGGTTGAAAACCCGCGACAAATAAGTGCCTATCATTATCCAAAGCAATATAGTCCTAAAAGTCCATCATTTGCCCGGGCAATGCTGAAACACTGGCCGAATATTAGCCAATTTTTTATTTCCGGCACCGCCAGTATTGTTGGCCATGAAACATTACACGAAGAAAATGTTTTAATACAGCTTGATGAGATTCTAAAAAACATTGAAGCACTGATTGTGACTGTCCGCGATACCCACCAGCAACCCATACGCGATATAACTGGTTTATCTTTAATGAAAGTTTATATTCGCCATGCAGAACACTATAAAATGATTAAAGAGGCTTTAGAACATCGTGTTGGAAAAGATGTCGCGGTTATTTATTTACAGGGCGATATTTGCCGTGTGAACTTATTGCTGGAAATTGAAGCCTATGCACAACTTCATCATTAAGAGCTGTTGAGCTTATATTTCAGTTTTCACGCTTCAACCAGCCTGCTACGGCTTGCAAGGGAGCCGGATCATTCATGCTGCTCACCCATGCAACAACAGCATAACGTTTTGCAGCAATATGTTGTTTTAGTTTTGGCATACTTAATTGCCAGTATTTATCAGCCGAATGTTTGCCCGTATAAGCCAATACAACGAAGTTGTGTTTAGCCTTACGGCCTTCATTTTCACCTGCGGTAATATTAACAAGCATACCCATACCTAAAATAGCTAAATTCATTTTTAAATCATCAGCATTAGAAATTTCGGATTTATAGCTAGCTTCAATTTTATCGCCCGCTACTTTAACGGTTAACAAGCCCTTATCTAATCCCTTTACCTGTGGATATGAATTTAAAAAACCCTTACGCCAGACTCGACCATTCACAATAAATGCCGGCGTATAAACTGTTCTTACATACTTTAGTTTTGCGTAACGATATTGACGTGCGCTAAATTCTGCTTGTGCAAAAACATCTTTCCAGCCAATATAATTCCAATAATCAACATGAAAAACAATCGGAATATACTTATCCCAAAGTTTTTCATTGGTTATAAATTTATTGATATATTCTTCAGCAGACGGGCAGCTACTACAGCCTTGTGAGGTGAATAATTCTATAAAAATAGCTTGCTTGTTTTTACTCGACAAGACGATCTCTTGCGCAAATAAATAATTTGAAAATAAAAACAGATAAATTATGAATAGGGTTTGAAGCAGCCTCATTGCTATAGACTAGTTTGAATTATTAACAAAACTATCACAGAAACAGAAGCTAGGTCTCTTCTCCCGCTATAGAAGGCCAATGATTTTATAACAGTTCAAGCCAACGGTAAAAATAGAATAAATTTATGGACGAAGTAATGGCGCTTCGACTTCAAGGCGCTTTTCTTTTCCAAGCAGCTGCTCTATAAGAGATAAGCTAAAATCCATTGCCGTTCCAGGGCCTCGTGAGGTAACAATATTGCCATCGATAACCACACTATTTTCCGTATAATTTGCATCTGCAATATCACATTCATCAAGGCTACCGGGGTAACTTGTAAAAGTTTTTCCATTAAGCAGACCTGCCGCTGCAAGTGCTTTAGGCGCAGCACAGATGGCAGCTAACAATTTATTATCAGCTGCCATGGATTTTAATTTACTTTGAATTCTTTTGTCATTTTGTAAATGGTCTGCACCGGGTAAACCACCAGGTAATACCATTAAATCAAATGCCTTATCCATAACAGCATCAATGGTTGTGTCCGGTAAAAGCACCATACCCCGACTTGCTATTACAGGGCTGGCATCTAAGCCCACAGTAGTAACCTTCATGCCCGCCCGCGTGAGTAAGTCGGTAACGGTGACCGCTTCAAGCTCTTCGCAACCTTGTGCTAAAGGCACAAGAACGCTTAGTTGTTTTGCTGACTCGGATTTATTTGCCATTGGCTTAGTTCTGCTGGTCTTGATTTTACTGGTTGTTGTTTCACTGGTATTGTTTTATTTGGTACTAATTTTGCCTCTATTAATTTTTGTGGTAGTGATATTTTTTTACTCAATTGCTCTTGCTCTAATTTAATTTTAGCGGCACGTTGTACGCGATATTGCTGACGTATTTTTAATAGTTTAGTCATATAAACAAATTTATAGCCTTGTCGCTTTGCTTTTGGCAACCACTGTTCCAGTACTTTCATCGTTTCGGGAAATGGGTGTGCAATAACAACCACACTGCCTCGCCGCCTGGCAACAACCATCACCTGCTGTAGTTGCTGCTGCATTATTTTTGGTGACAAATCATGGTCTACAAAAATATCTCGTGTTTCGCTACGAATACCAAATTGGCGAGCGGCATTTAGAGCCTGACTATTCACCGAGGTACGACTATCGACGAAATAAATTTCTTTTTCTGATAATTTTTCCATTAACCAGGTCATCTGTTCTGTTTGCTGTGTTAACAAACTGCCCATATGGTTATTCACACCTTTGATAAACGGAATAGCGGATAGATTGTGTTTTAATTCTAAATCAAAAATGGCTTTAGGCATTTCCAGGGTCAAGCCGCCAGGACCAAGCTCCTTACCATTAGTTGCTTCCATAGGGATATGCAACATAATTTCTTTTTGTTTGCTATTGGCCATATTCGCTAATTTTCGAGCATGTGGCGCATAGGGCAAAAAAGAATAGGTAATGTCTGCAGGTAAGTTAATTGCACGCTTACCTGATTGATATCGGTAACCCATATCATCAATAATAAGAGCAATATAATACTGAGGAGAAGACTTAGTGCTTGCCGAGATGCGAAGCTTATTATTTTGTTGAATAGAACGAGAATCAATGCGTTCTGCTATCGGCTCTGCCGCGACAGAAGCCGATACACCAAAACACACTGTGATTAATGCCACAAACAACCGCATAACTATTTCCAGTTTAGAGAAGTAACTACTAATGACTAGCGCCCAGAAGAGCAGAATCTTTAATTTAAGGTCGGCTATTTATGCCATGCCTTTAATTGCAGCGCGCATCACCACTATACACCTATTTTGGAGATTAATGCGAGGCACGGCCAGCTAATAAATGTAAGCCCTTAAGTAAGTTTAATGCCTCATACAAAGGATAATCACGGCTCGCTAATGGCTTCTCTTTTTTATCTTTAGATTTTTTATCTTTAGATTCCTTACCTTTGGTATTTTCATTTTCGACATCTGGGTTCTTGTCGTTAACTAGGTGGCCTTTGAGATCTGCTTCTTTTATGTACTTACCGCCCTCTTTTTTAATATTCACTCTAATATTGCTTAGCATGATATCCGGGGTTATGCCTTTAGCCTGAATGGTGCGGTCATTTGGCGTGTAATAACGGGCTGTTGTCATTTTTAAAGCGGTGTTATTACCTAGTTTTACGATAGATTGCACGGAACCTTTACCAAAGGTTTGTGAGCCCATAATAACAGCGCGTTTATGGTCCTGTAATGCGCCCGCAACAATCTCCGATGCGGATGCTGAGCCACCATTAACCAGAACAACTAATGGAATACCATTAATTCTATCGATGGGTGTTGCCTGGAAGCTATGCTGGTTCTCGATATGACGGCCCCGAACGGAAACAATTCCACCTTCGGTTATAAAGGTATCAGATACTGCGACGGCGGCATCTAACAAACCACCGGGGTTATTACGTAAATCCAGTACCATGCCTTTTAAACCGGTCTTTTTATTTTCCTTCTTAAGCTTATCAATCGCTTTTATTAAATCTTCACCGGTTCTTTGTTGAAATTGCGTTATACGAATATAGGCGTAGCCTTCTTCTAAGGTGCGAGACTTAATACTTTTAACCCGAATTTTGTCACGCACGACGGTTACTTTAAAGGGCTTGTCCACGCCTTCACGAGATACCATTAAATCAATGGGCTCACCGGGTTTGCCACGCATTAATTTTACGGCTTCGTCCAGCACCATGCCTTTAACAGGTTTTTTATCCAGGCGAATAATCAGGTCGCCGGCTTGAATGCCAGCACGTTGTGCCGGTGTGTCGTCGATAGGGGAAATAACTTTGACGAAACCATTTTCCATTCCAACCACAATACCCAGGCCACCGAATTCGCCTTTGGTACCCACGGTCAGTTCTTTAAATTCTTCACTGTCGAGAAATGATGAGTGAGGGTCCAGACCGCTAAGCATGCCGCGAATGGCATTGGTTAATAAGGTTTTATCATCAATCTTTTCGACGTAATTTTCTTTTATTTTGCCAAAAACTTCGCTTAAGGTTCGAATATCATCAAGCGGAATGCCGTCATAGGCGCTATTGACGCTCTTATCGGCAAAAACGCTTTGACCCAACGCTAATATGACACCCAAAAATAAACCAAACATTAAAATCAATAAGTTACGTGCATTCGCTTGCATTTTTTAATCTCTTGTTAAATATTAAATGATTGTTCTAAAACTTGCGCCAGGCCCTTATTATCGGGCTCGACCTTGAGAAAAGAACGATTAGAATCAAAACCTTACCTTAATAGATATTACCTTAAATTTGCTAACTGTCCACTGTTTTAGTCACAAATTCGACCACGGTATGAGTGCTGCTAGCCACGCCGTACTTTCCGACACCAGATTTTAGGATTAGTTGGTATGCCATTATGCCGAATCTCAAAGTAAAGCCCCGCCCTGGCTTGACCACCGGTATTGCCGACACTGCCAATAATTTCGCCCTCATCGACCCAGTCACCGGTCTCTTTGTTCAACGTTTCATTCTGGCCATATAAACTCATATATCCGTCACCATGATCAATAATCATCAACAGACCATAGCCTCGCAGCCAGTCGGCATAGGCCACCCGGCCATGCGATATTGCGCGCACATTATTGCCTTGCCGAGCCTTGATAATAACGCCGTTCCATTTCACTTTTGCGCGTTTTCTTGGTCGACCAAATAAAGCATTCACCTTACCTAGGGCCGGCCAGTACAACTTACCGCGCAATGAAGCAAAGGGTTGATGCTTGCCTTGTTCGACCAGGATTTCCGGCATGCTATCGGTAATAACATTTAAAACCCGCTCCAGCTGTTTTTCATTTTCCAGCATTTGCTGCAAGTCGCTGTCTTTTGTTTTAATTTCTTTTGCCAGCTTTGCAATAACAATGGCGCGCGCTTTATAGCTTGACTCAAGTTGTTTTTTCTCGGCAAGTTGTTGCTGCTTTAAACGCTGCAAGGTCTTTGCTTCACTGCGAATACGCTTTTTTATTTGCGCCAGACTAACCAGTGTTTTTGTTGATATATCAATGCGCTCGGAGCGCGCCTGATTAAAATATTCATAGTAGGTTAATACCCGGCCAATGGCATTCGGATTTTCCTGGTTAAGTAGTAACTTTAAATATTCCTGCTTACCAATCGTATAGGCTGTACTCACCTGCTGACCCAGTAACTCACGTTGCAGGGCAAGGTCTTTATTTAAGGCTCGACGCTGCTGTTGCAATTTTCGTAAACGTTTATTCTGGTATCGAAGTTTACGCTTTAACTGTTTTAAATTTACTACCCGCTTACTAATATTAATTTCAGTGGCATGCAGCTCCAGGCGAACCTTATCTTGTAAACTGCGCACTTCATTCAGCTCATCACGAATTGCTTTTATTTTATTTTTTAGTTCGTCTAATTCGCCCTGACGTTGTTGTTGCTCATCTTCATCCAGGCTATCAGCAAAGGCATAAAAACTAGCGACATTAAAACTGATACTCACCAGTATAAAAATGAATTTAATATATTTAGACAACATTTTATTTTAATTTTTTAACCATAATTTTGTGCGCAATACCAGCATCCAGAAATTCTACACCTTGACAACTAAAACCATGTTTTTGATAAAAACCGATGGCTGTTGTCTGCGCGTGTAAATACACACAGGATAAATTATTCTTCTCTGCAACCTCTAACAATGCTAACAAAATTGCGCTACCAATACCTTGTTGGCGGTAATTTTTTAGTACCGCCATTCGGCCAATATGACCATCTTTTTTTATACGGCCAGTTGCAACCGCACTGTTCTCATTATTCAATACGATGATATGCTGCGCCGATTGATCAAACTCATCCCATTCCAGTTCTTCCGGGACTTTTTGCTCCTCAATAAAAACGCAGCGACGTATAGCGCCAAGCTCACCTCGGTGAGTTTTCCAGCAGCATAATTTAATAACAAAGTTTTGCATGTGAGAGCAAGAGTAACGTCTTTAACTATCAAAAATCGAGCGATTTTTCAGGCAGGTCGTTTATCAGGTGCAAAGTTTGCGATTAACCAATCATGGAAGTCCGTTGAATTAAGTGGCTCACAGAAGAAAAAACCTTGCATGACATCAACATCAAGCAAACTTAAGTCATCTATTATTTTTTGAGTTTCGACGCCTTCAGCAACCACTTCACAATTTAAGTTATGTCCAAGCTCAATAATTGTTTTTACAATGGCAAGGTCATTACTACTATTGTGCATATCCAGAATAAATGATTTGTCTATTTTTAATGTATCAATCGGTAAATTTTTCAAATAGTTGAGCGATGAAAAACCGGTACCAAAATCATCAATAGCCAATCTTAGGCCCATTTCTGAAAGCTGATCCAATATTTTTCGACCACGACTTAAATCATGCATAAGTGCTGTTTCGGTAATCTCAAATTCTATTTTTTCTGCTGCCAGATTTGCATTATTTAAAATATCCTTAACTTCGTTGGACAAAGAAAAGTCCTGTAAACAATATGTTGATAAATTTATATTCACGCCAAAGTTGTAACCCTGCCGCTTCCATTTTTTATAATCTTCTATTGCAAACTTCAGCACTTGCATAGTTAGCTGACGAATTAAACCCATCTGCTCAGCCATAGGAATAAATTCGTCGGGTAAAATAGAGCCCAGCTCGTGGTGATGCCAACGCGCCAGCACCTCGGCTCTATTAACAGTTTTATCATTACAATTGATCAGCGGCTGATATTCTGCATATATTTCTCTGTTTTCAATAGCAATACGTAAATCGCTCATCAGCCGTAATCGCCGTAGCGTATTTTTATTTTGGGCTGAATCGTATAACGCATAACCCGATTGCGATTTTTTCGCCTGATACATCGCAATATCCGCATGCTGCATCAATTCATCAACCGTAGCGCCATGCTCAGGGTAGGTTGCGATACCAATACTTGCTTTATTCTCCGTAAAAATATTATCAATCTCAAAAGGCGAGTCCATTGACCTTAATATTCGCTCGGCACAAAGAATGGCACCTTCTATATCCGTTGTTGGCAGTAACACCGCAAATTCATCACCGCCTAATCGTGAGATAGAATCCTTACCACGCACAGCCAGCTTCAAACGACTGCTAACGGTTTTTAATACTTCATCACCAAAGTGATGCCCCAGGGTGTCATTTATTTCCTTGAAGCGATCAAGGTCAATTAAAAATAATGAGAAATTTAATTTTTCACGTACCGCTTGCAAGTACAGTTGCTCTAGCCTGTCCTGAAGTAATTTACGATTCGGCAAACCGGTTAAACTGTCATGCAATGCGACATGTTTTAACTGACTATTTTTTTTGTCTAATTGCGTGGATATTCGACGACTTAACCACAGGCTAATCCAAACGGCAATCCAGAGAATAATCATCCCGGTTGTGATTAACCGCAATTTTAATGCTTTGGCAATTTGAATTTCTTCACTTGCAGCCGGTTCCAGCATAATCAGCTCATAACGGTTATCCGGAAGGTTGGTACTTGCCCAATAGTATTCTTTCCCTTTTAGATATATCAAACCATGCTTGTAATAACTCAGGTTAAACTCTTTTAACTGCTCTGAAATACCGGTTAAATCCTGACCCTCTTTTTTTGCAGAGTATAAAATTTTATTATCTTTGCGAATTAATAAGACTGAATTTGGTGTCGAGAATTTTTTCCGCAGCTCATCAAGATATATTTCTGAGACATATTTATTACCTGGTAAAGTCAAACGCTCGGCAACCTCGCGATTGAGATACTGCAAAAAAATAGTCAGCTGCTCACCACGACTTTCGGTAATTTGCCTATAGGCAAGAAAACCAAATACAATTTGGGCAAAAATGGTAATCCCTAAAATAGATACCCATATTTGGGTGCGTAACTTCATTAATCTTTTTCAGCTGTATTCCTGTGGCATGGGCAAGTATTAAAACCAACAATTGAGTACAACGGGCAAAATCTTACCACGGCGATAAACATCATTGCCGCACCAAAATAACCCACAATGTTAGAGCTTAACGGGTCGGAAATAATTGTCTCATCGATAAAGCCAATATAAACGAGTGCAAAACTAAAAATAATTCTTATTAACTGATCTAAACGGCCAACATTTATATTCATAATTTACCCCTGACATTACTTAAAGGTTACTTTGTGTTAAGTGGTAATAATTTATATTTTTTTGCGATTCTTTTAATTGATTCACCCTGTTGCGCACGTTTTATTGTTTCCAGTATATCATTCGATGGATTCAGTGAAGTTACCGCTGAAAGCGTTCTATAAAATGGATAACGCTTAGTTTTTAGATTGTCGGCATTCGCCTCAAGGTTATCAATCCTTATAGCTTTCACATTACTCTTTTTATCAAAAACCCATGTTGAACCGGTATGCCCGATAGCGGTCTCGAATTTTGTTACCAGACTGACCATTTCAGTGGCACTACCAACGTTAATACGTTTTTTAACAAATTTATCAATATTCGGTAATATTGTTTTCCAGTGTCCCGGACGTTTTTTACAGTGTAAGCGTGTTACAACCACAATAGGTTTATTCCAGCCACCCACTACTTGCCAGTTTTTTATTTTACCGCTAAAAATTTCACGCACTTGTTCTGTCGATAGGTTTTTTATCGGGTTATTTTTGTTAACTAGAATTAATATTGGCTCGTCTGCGATGGGATAGATTTTTATCTTCTTTTGTTTTAATTCCTGCTCGCTCAACGGGCAACAGACAAAGCCAAAGGCATGATTATCATGGCTATGCTGCTGCGCAACTTTAATACCCGCATTACAGCCCATACCCAGATTAGAGTTTTTACCATAAAGCTGAAGTTTCTTACCGCTAACCGTTTCTAACTCATCTTTTAACTCATCAAAAATAACCCAGGCAAAGTGAGCACCTGCGCCGGTGATTGAGCCAGTTTTTTCAGCAGCCAATGCGGTTGACAAACCAATAACCTGAAAAAGAAAAAGAATGTAAATCACTTTTGATATTTTTAATACGAATACAAACATAACGAATACACACAAAATAGGTAATAAGAAAAAAATCGGCTGGCTTCTAAATAATGACGCTAACATACCGCCCAGAAACGATAAATTTTCATCCTTATTTACTATTTATAGTCGATAAAAGCGATATGTTCTATGTTTATTTTACTGTTGCGAAGGCAGGCTTTATTGAAAAGACCATAAGAAACAGCCTAATCCATCGAAAAAAGCTGACCATGATTGTAAAGCGAAACAATAAATTGTTGCTCCTCTTCATTAAAGCAATTGTTGTCCAAATCCAGGCTGCGTTGCTCACATAATTTTTTAGCAAAATTACGGCTTACTTTATAGTCCTTGCCATCAACAAACAAAAAATATTCTGTGTCTAGCGCATAAAAAGCAAAACGACTAGCAGGGTTACGCATTAATAATAAACAGTGTAATTTTAAGGCTTCGAAACTATCAAATTGCTTAGCTGGCTCAAAAACTAAATCTGTTTTATTGTCACTCACAAACCGTCCAAACCAACGTGCTAAATCAGGATGTTCCGGATCAAGGTATTTTTTAAATTGTGCGCGTATATTATTAATCACGCTTGGTGTTATTTCATTTGGATTTGTTTGCAGTGTTAAATTATTGTCTCGGTAGGTCTTATCCTTTGGAATAGCCTGGCAAAGATAGTCTATAAAATCACTTAGCATTTCCGCTTCTGATGGTGCACGAAAACCAATTGAAAAGCTCAGGCAATCATCAGTTGCTACACCGTAGTGACTAATACCCGGCGGGATATAAATAATGTCGCCCGGTGCCAACAACCACTCCTGTTCTGGGCTAAAATCTTTCTGAATTTTAAGGTCGATATTTGCAATTTGATTTTGCTTATCAACTGGCTGACTATTTAGCTGCCAGCGTCGGTGACCTTGCGCCTGTAAAATAAAAACGTCGTATTGATCCAGGTGTGGGCCAACCGTTCCACCTTCAGGGGCAAAGCTAATCATTAAGTCATCAACTCGCCACTCGGGGATAAAACGAAATGCATCAACAATTTGGGCTAGCTCGGGTAAATGTTTTTCGACATCATTAACCAGCAAGCTCCAATGTGTTTGAGGCAGACTGGCAAAAATATTTTCGTCCATAGGCCCATTAATCAGTTGCCATGGATGTTCACCTCCTTTTTCGATAACAATACGAGAATGCACATCTTCTTCACAAGCAAGACCCGCGAGCTCTTCTGCACTAATAGGTGAGGTGAAATTTTTAAAGCCTTGTCGAATAACAAGCGGGCGTTGTTGCCAGTATTCTTTTATAAATTGTTCTGCGCTTATATCGCCAAGTGGGCTGATGGAATTTGAAATGTTATTCGTTTCCATATCAAGCATATTTATAAAAAGTTGTTTACCGTGCTCGGAGTGATTAACGCCATTATATTAAACTCGATTGCTCATCATCCTGCTTCGGCTTAACCAGTGAACGCCCCAACATTTCGCTAGGTTGCTCAATGCCCATAAGATATAGCATCGTTGGTGCAATATCTGACAACGCACCCGTGGTTTCTAACTCTGCTTCTCGCCCTATATATAGGAGTGGCACAGGATTAGTTGTATGCGCTGTATGTGCCTGGCCAGTTTCAACATCGAGCATTTTTTCTGCATTGCCATGGTCGGCGGTAATTAAAATTTCACCGCCTGCTTCCTGCACGGCTTCAACTACTTCGGCCACACATCGGTCGACGGTTTCGATTGCCTTTACGGTTGCATCAAAATTACCGGTATGGCCAACCATATCAGGGTTGGCGTAGTTACAAATAATAACGTCGTACTTATCACCTTTAATGGCCTCAACTAATTTTTTAGTCAGTTCTGATGCGTTCATTTCTGGCTGTAGATCGTAGGTTTTAACATCAGGGGATGGCACTAGAATTCTATCTTCAAATTCAAACGGTTCTTCACGGCCACCATTAAAAAAGAATGTTACGTGCGCATATTTTTCTGTTTCGGCTATACGCAACTGACGCATGCCTAATTTGGAAATGTAATCGCCAAATACATTTTTTAATCGTTCTGGCGGGTAGGCAACCGGCACATCATATTGAGAATTATATTCTGTTAAACAGACAAACTGCCCTAACTTAGCGACATTGCCCCGTTCAAAGGCATCAAAGTCAGGCTCAATAAAAGGCCGAGTAATTTGACGTGCCCGGTCGGAACGAAAGTTCATAAACACCAGTACATCGCCGGTTTGTATTTGCACCGGCACCACACCTTTAGTATGAATAGCTGTGGCCTTAACAAATTCATCACTTTCATCACGCGCATAAGCCATTTTCAATGCTTCATGTGCCGTTTCAGCTGAATACTCTGCACTGCCATGAGCAATAACATCGTAAGCTTTTTTGATTCTTGGCCAACGGTGGTCTCGATCCATCGCATAAAAACGGCCGGTAACAGACGCGAACTGCCCACCACCTAATTCATCCAGTTTTGCCTGCATTGCGTCAATGGAGGCAAAAGCACTTTTGGGTGGCGTATCTCGACCATCTAAAAAGGCATGCAGATAAACATTTTGCACACCGGCTTTTACGGCTAATTCCATCATCGCGTGTAAGTGTTCTTCGTGACTATGCACGCCACCCGGTGACAATAATCCCATCAGATGAACGGCCTTACCCGTCGATTTTGCCTTTTCAACGGCATCAACCAGGGTTTGATTTTTGAAAAAAGAACCGGTTTTAATCGAGCGGCTCACTCGGGTGTATTCTTGATAAACAACCCGACCGGCACCTATGTTTAAATGCCCAACCTCGGAATTACCCATCTGGTCAGCCGGTAGGCCAACCTCAGCACCCGAACCACGCAAGGTTGCATGTGGATATTCAGCACAAAACTTATCAAGATTTGGCTTATTTGCGGCGGCAATCGCATTATGTTCAACCACATCGGTCAGACCGAAGCCGTCCATAATAACAAGCACCATTGGCTTTGAATTCAATGACATAGACTCTTTTACACTATAAAATTAATAACATTCAAATAAACATACTGACCTTATAAACTAGGGTCAATAATGACAAAATTCAATTGAGATCGACAGAAAATTAAAATTTAATAAACCTTGCAATTTCACTGTTCACTTAAAATAACAGTAAAAAAAGCAAATTAACCCTTCTCAAACGGTACATAATTGTATAATGTTTTAATAATAAAGGGCAGTCAGCAAATTAATTAATTTCTAAGTTAATTTCCAGTCAATTTCTGGCATTGCACGATAAAAATAATCCTATTTTAATTTTATCTAAGTTTGGGCGGGACAGCATGAGCGATACAATACTAGACACTTTAATCACCCGAGATGAGGACATTGACCGAGCATCGCGCTCCCTCAAGGCCATGTCACACCCACTTCGCCTTAAGATATTATGTACTTTAGGCGACCGCGAAATAAGCGTACAGGATATTGTCGAACATGTCGGCACATCACAAAGTAATATTTCTCAACACCTTGCTATTTTACGCGACAAAGGCATTCTGGACTCACGCAAAGATGCTAACCGTGTTTACTACCGTGTTGACGACTCACGTACTCTGAAACTTATCGGCTTAATGCGCGAAGTTTTTTGCAGTTCGGAGCCTTAACTCCCAGAAACCTAGCCCTGAGTTGCCCCAGCCCCATAGCACCTCCAAGATAAAGCAAAATTGTAAATAGTCAGCCAAATAGTCTTTGTAAAAAACGACTAATTTTTTCTTTTATTATTCCAATCGTTTTCTACGCTTGTATGATTTATACTCCTAGTATTAGCATAAGGATGTAACTTTGTAATAAGCTGGAAGCTTTTAATTTCTTATCAACCTTAGTTTATCAACCCTAGTGAACCCCATGAACGAATATATCGAATTTACGAATAACCACCCCATCCTTGTCGGCGGTTTCTTCGCCATCCTGACTTTGTTGGTCTTTAATCTTTTTGGTAGCCGCATGCGCGGTTACAATGTCGCTTCACCCGCCGATGCGACCACCCTGATTAATCGCAATGATGCCGTTGTTATCGACGTACGAACCGATAAGGAATTCAACGAGGGGCATATTGTTAATTCCATTCATATCCCGCAAGCCAGTGTTAAAGAGCGCATTGCAGAACTTGAAAAATACAAACTCAAGCCCATAATAGTAAGTTGTCGCACTGGTCAACGCTCCGGCCAGGTTTGCAGCACCCTGAAAAAACAGGGCTTTGAACATGCCTATAACCTGGCAGGTGGCATATCAGCGTGGCAAAGTGCAAATTTCCCGCTGACTAAAAATTAACAGCAGAGTAAGTTAACAACAGAAACTATTTTTACCAAAGAGAGATTATGTCTAAAAATGTAGAAATCTATTGCAGCCAATTTTGCGGCTATTGTCACCGAGCTAAAATGTTACTTGAAAACAAGGGGATCGAATACAACGAAATTTCTGTTGATAACAACATGGATAAACGCCAGGAAATGGTTAACCGCAGTGCCGGTGTAACCAGTGTGCCACAAATTTTTATTGAAGATGAGCATGTCGGTGGCTGCGACGACCTCTATGCGCTCGAAACACAGGGGCTGCTCGACGAAAAACTTGGCCTAACCGCCTGAAGCAAAACTTAAAAATACCTTGTTATGTCAAATCTACATATTGTTTGCCCACACTGCCATAGTACCAACCGCTTAGCCGAAGAACGGCTCAGCGCCACGCCCCAATGCGGCAAATGCCATCAGGCTTTGTTTAGCCGGCAGCCTGTCGTACTGAATGCCAGTAACTTTAAGCAACATATTGACCGGTCAGATATTCCCACCGTTGTCGATTTTTGGGCGCCTTGGTGTGGTCCCTGTAAAGCAATGGCTCCGGTTTTCGAGCAAGCCGCTGGCCAACTCGAACCCCATTTTCGTCTGGCAAAGGTTGATACCGAGGCCGAACAACAACTTGCGCAGCAATTTCAAATTCGTAGCATTCCGACACTTGCTCTATTCAAGCATGGACAGGAAATTAAGCGCCAGCTAGGCGCGATGGATCTGGCTAGTCTGATAAACTGGGTTAAAAGTTAAACACTAGGCCGCTCAGCAATTTTACACCCCAACTACTTTTTTAAAGGGCTTGTAAAGAAATTCACATTAAAAGCTGGTAAAATAGACGCTTCTTTCACTTTTACCGAGTTTTAATATCATGGCCGAAGAAGATACACAAAAATTAAACCAGGAAGAAGATTCACAGAATCTTGCTATCCAGAAAATTTACACTAAAGATGTTTCATTTGAATCACCGAACAGCCCCTTTGCCTTTCAGGATGACTGGAGCCCAGAAATCAGTGTTGACCTGAATACAGACGGACAATCACTGGAAAACAATAACTTTGAAGTTATTTTAAAAGTGACTGTCACCGCCAAAAACAAAGATAAAACAGTTTTTCTAGCCGAAGTGCAACAAGCCGGTATTTTTCAATTAACCGGCTTCGATGACGAGCAACAAAGTTTTATTATTGGCAGTTACTGCCCCGGTACATTGTTCCCATATGCACGAGAAGTTATTTCCAGCATGGTCACCGATGGTGGCTACCCACCTGTTGTGCTCGCACCGGTTAACTTTGAAGCCCTTTATCAGGAACACCTTAAGAAAAATGCGGCCAATAATGGCGAACCCGCTCAAACGCATTAAACTTTAACGGATAATCCAATATTGTGAGTAACCATCGCTACGCTGTTCTCGGTGCCGGATCCTGGGGAAGTGCTCTGGCGATGCTACTCTCAAATAATGGCCTGGACACTTGCCTGTGGGCACATAAAAGCCAGCATGCAATTACTTTACAAAAAGATCGCGCTAACCAGCAACACCTTGGTGATCTAAAGTTTCCAGAATCCCTCGCTATCAGTGACGACCTTGCAACAACGGTAAAACATGCCTCACATATTTTAATCGTTGTCCCCAGCCATAGCTTCCGCTCAATGTGCCAAACATTGGCACCATTACTCCAATCGCATCACAAAGTTGCCTGGGCATCTAAAGGTTTAGAAACAGGAACCTGTAAGCTACCTCATCAAATTGCCCTTGAAGAGCTACCCGCTGCAACACCACTCGCGGTTTTATCCGGGCCAACTTTTGCAAAGGAAGTAGCGCAAGGCTTGCCGGGGGCAGTGACTATCGCATCAGCCAATAAAGATTTTGCCCTTGAGTTAGCAAACGACTGTCACTCTAAATACTTTCGCGCCTATACTTCAAGCGACATCGTTGGCGTAGAAACAGGCGGAGCAATAAAAAATGTAATGGCCATCGCAGCCGGTATTGCCGACGGACTCGGCTTTGGCTCCAATAGCCGTGCCGCCTTAATTGCTCGCGGTGTCGCCGAAATGATGCGCCTCGGCTTAAAACTCGGCGCACAAAAAGATACCTTTATGGGCTTAACCGGTTTAGGCGATTTAGTCTTAACCTGTAGCGATAATCAATCGCGTAATCGCCGCTTTGGTTTAGCGCTGGGTAAAGGTAAAACTCAGCAACAAGCACTCGATGATATTCAGCAAGTTGTTGAAGGCCGCTCTACCGCAAAAGCCGTTTTCCAACTGGCGCAAGACCATAAAATAGAGATGCCCATTACCGAACAGGTTTATAAAGTTTTATATGAAGAGCTAGACGCTAAAGTTGCAGCAAAAAACCTGATGCAACGCGCTGTTCGTGAAGAGACTGATAGCTAAAAGATTCCTTTCGCTTCGCTATTCTAAATCCGCAATAATAATTGCGTATCACTTTAATGTTCCAGCGTTAAATTCAATGTTTGAAACTGAATCATTACAAGCCTTCCATTGCATTTAAAACATGCAAGCTGCGTGGCAGCCTTGCTGTGTCGACCCTATATAGAGAAGATTGCCGCGCTATCGCTCGCAATGACTGCATTTTGTCATTGCGAGCGCAGCGAAGCAATCTTAATGAGCACATGCACAAAAAAACAGATTGCGCACTCACTTTGTTTATTCGTCGGAAAATTTCAAGAGTTTCTCTTTAGCAGCATCATACTCACTCCCGCTTATCCCGCCTTGTTCATGTATTCTACGAATCGTTTTTAATTCACCTGCTCGCTGTTTTTGTAATTCCAGGCCTAAAGAATCAAAACGTTTCTGAGATTGTTTTTGAATGGCTGCAATAAATTGTTTAAATTCTTTTTTATTTGGTAAACCATTATAAAATCGAACCAAAGGCACTTTAGTATGCCGCGCTACAAATATGCGCTCATATTGGGTTAACATTAAAAAGATAATAAGACTGATTAAAGTTAAAATTGTGCTAACAGCCAGATAACCTATTTTATTTTCTAATATTAAAAAATCCAGCGTTGGCGTTAAATATAAAATCAGGCTCAAGTTTAAAAAAATAATAAAACTTACTAAAGACTTAATAGCAAAAATAAAATTACCGCGAATTTTTGGATCAAGCACAACAACATCAATCACATATTCTTTATAATTTTTTAAGCCTTTACTAACAACGTTTAATGTTGTGTTATCTTTAAAAAGAAAATAACGCTCGCCAGAAAATAATTTTTTTTGTTTTAATTCCAGCTTCATAATAATAACTACTTAATTAACCTGAATTCGGGATAACAAAGATTACGTCATTCCTGTGTGATTTTGGCGGGAATGAGACGCTATGTCTTAGCCACTCTGGTAACGGAACAGCATAGAATTTCTAATCCCGAACTCAGGTTAATTAACTACTGCCTGAAAAGTCACACTGTCGCCACGCTTCATACACAAGTATCGCTGCCGTGTTCGATAAGTTCAAGCTGCGGTTATCCGGTTGCATCGGTATTCGTAGTACAAAATCGTGACCGAGTTCTGATAATAACGATTTAGGCAGGCCACGTGTTTCCGGGCCGAACAAAAAGGCATCGCCAGCTTTAAATTGCGAATCGTAAACACTGCACTTACCGTGGGTCGACAAAGCAAAAATCCGTTGCGGTTTGGCACGTTGCTGATAATCTGCAAAATTCCGGTAACGCTGAATATTGGCAAACTCATTATAATCCAGTCCCGCACGACGCAGGCGTTTGTCATCCATTTCAAAACCTAACGGTTCAATTAAATGCAACTGACAGCCGGTGTTGGAACAGAGCCGAATAATATTTCCCGTATTAGGTGGAATTTCTGGCTCGAATAAAACAATATGAAACATAATTATTTGTTCACTGCTGTAACCTTAAAAATAAAAAAGGGCTTTTTTGATACCACTATTTGAATGACAAACAAAGGACTTCACCTTATAAATATGAAAATAGTATCAGCTCGTCATTGCGAGCGATAGCGTGGCAATCTTCTTTATCTGAGGCTCGAACTAGCAAGATTGCCACGCTATCGCTCGCAATGACCAAGGCTACAGTGTTATTTTTAACAACATTAATAAACAAACTGAACAATAACCTTTATACCAGGCTCTTTACAATGCTAAATATACTATTAGCCATTACCTTTCCATGCCTGCTTCACTCAGTGTTTTTTTGATAGGTGAAAGGATGTACTCTAAAACTGTTCGGGTTCCAAGCTTAATTTCGGCAGTAACTTGCATACCAGGTCGTAACAAAAATTTTCTATTATCGCGTTCAAGATATTGTTTATCTAAAGTAATCATCGTTTTGTAACCTGAGGCAAGCTTAGTATCTACGCTATCTTTTGTGCTTGCTCCAGCACTAACATATTTGACCACTCCATCTATCATGCCATATTTTTGAAACTGGTAGCTCATTAATTTTATCCGAGTGTCCTGCCCTGCACTTATAAAACCTATATCCTGGTTATCAATATAAACCTCGGCCAATAATGGTTCGTTTACAGGCACAATATTCATTAAAACCGTGCCTGCCGGTACAACAGAGCCCTCGGTATGAATAGCAATATCTTTTACAAAGCCATCTTGCGGTGCCTTAATCTTCATCAAACGATTTCGATAGTCCTGCTGCTTCCAATCCTGGCTCAACTGACCAAGACGTTGCCTTAAAGCCAGCTTGTCATCCAGTAATTTATTCTTATGCTGCGACTTTAATTCGTTTAATCCTCCCTTTATCTCTTTTATTCGTTCTTGCAAGGCCTGAATGACATATTTCTGTGCCCTAAAATCCTGTTCTGCGCCTATACGAATACGCTGTTTTTCCAATATAGCCAGCTTTGTGACGTAGCCTTTCTTACCAAGTTTGACAACAGCCTCTTCATTTGTTTTATGAATCGGTAAGGTTTCTTCCAGTTTTTTATAAACCTCTCTTGCTGCAGCCAGATCCTGCTTACTTTTATTTAATAAAGCCCTTTGCTGCACAATAGAAAATTTATATGACTCGCGTCGTGCCTCGTACTGCCTGTAGACGGTATGAAATAGTTCATCTTTCTCACTACTACTTTGTTTAAAGAGGCTGCCTTCTAATTCGGCATTAACACTGCGTAACATAATTTTTGTGATAACTAATTCATAGCGTAATTTTTCTGTATCGGCTTCAGATAATTGCGTGTCCATTAGCATAATGGCTTGCCCAGCTTTAACTAAATCGCCATCATGAACTAATATTTTGGAAATTCGCCCACCCTCAAATGGCTGTGCTATTTTTATCCGCGATTGTGGCACAAGCCGGCCTTCTGCTCTTGCAACAATGTCTAATTGCCCCAGAACAGACCACATAACCAGTAAAAATACCAGAAGAAGTAAAATATATAACACCACCCTCGGCAGTGGCAAGGGTGGTGCTGTAACAACCTCTAATAGTCGCGGAGAAAAAGCAGTTGTTCCACAACTAGTATTTTGTGCTTTGCTTGCTGACATTGGTTACACCGCCATCCTTGTTCCAAACAAAATTATACTGGACTCACTAACTTTTGATCGGGCAATGAGTTAAAAACCAAACTCGTATTAAAAATATCTGTCTGGCCAAGTCCATATTGATAAGCTATATCACCACCCAAAGTATCACTATCACTACTCGTCAAATGAGTATTAAGCAGTGCGTTAGATATACTCCAGGGGGAATCAGAACCAACACCACCGGTCAGATGATTATATAAACCAATTATATTTCTCAAATCATATTGCACAACACCCTGCCCATTCAGTGGATTGTCTGAGGCCGCAGTAATAAGCTGCAATGTTAAACCACCCTGATAGTTATAATTACTTTCATACCAGGCATCTAATGCTATTACATCATCTGAGCCACCTGCGCCTGTATTATCGCTAACAGTAATAAGCAAATCACCAGCATTTCGCTGTAGAGTAATGTCATCCAAACGAATACCGCCACCTAAAGACAATGTAAAATTAGAATTTAGATCAGCATTGGCTAAATCAATTGCATCATCCCCATCCCCCTTGTTAAACAGGATAATATCGTTTCCAATGCCCGCTTCGTATGCATCATTGCCTAAACCACCAGCAAGAATATCATTACCCTGCTCGCCATAAATAACGTCATCACCTGCTCCAGAATAAACAATATCGTCACCTTGTCGTGCAAAAATAATATCGTTATTAGCGCCTGTTATTATGGTGTCATTTCCATTTGTGCCAAAAACTGTTTGGTCACTACCACTATTCAAAAAGTCGCTTAATACCATCTGCGAACCATCACTAAAAATAAAGGATGAAACAGGTGAGCTTTGGTCAGCGTTTAGTGCAAAGTCCAGGCCTTGATTGCTCTGCTCATTGCCCAGCGCATCAACTAGCCGAATACTTATAATGCTTTGTCCATTAACATCGTTGCTACGTGCTATAATATTTTCTACCAGCAAGCCATCGGCAAAAACTACCTTGTTCACTCCGAGTGTATCGTCGATAGTATCCACGCCAATATTATTATAAATGACGTAAGTATCGTTACCTGTCCCGCCTAGCAACGTGTTGTTACCGATACCACCTGTCAGCGTATCATCGCCAGCTAAACCCGTTAGTGTATTATCGCCGTCATTACCACTTATAAAATTATTTTCGCTGTTGCCTGTACCATTGATGTTTCCGCCACCGGTCAATTGAAGGTTTTCAAAATTATCAGCCAGTGTGTAGCCCAGGTTAGCTTCAACCGTATCCTGCCCGGCATTAACATTTTCATTTAATACATCAAATAGATCATCGACAATATAAGTATCATTACCAAGTCCACCGATTAAAGTATCGGCACCACCGGCACCATCAAGGCGGTTATCACCGTCATTACCGTTTAATACGTTGCTGCCAACATTACCTGTTGCATTAATGTTGTTGCTTCCAGTTAGGGTGAGGTTTTCAACGTTACCCCCTAATGTATAACTAATGCTGGCTTCAACGGTATCGGTACCGGTATTAATACTTTCATTAACGACATCGGTACCGTCATCAACAACATAGGTATCATTACCCAGTCCACCGCTTAAGATATCGGTACCACCAGCACCATCCAGTCGGTTATCTCCGGCATTACCATTTAATACGTTGTTGCCCGTATTACCTGTTGCATCAATGTTGCTATTTCCAGTTAAGGTGAGGTTTTCAACGTTATCCCCTAAGGCATAACTAATGCTGGCTTCAACAATGTCATCACCGGCATTAATACTTTCG
>VAPL010254254.1_pt1 | contig 78768 bp, 70 predicted proteins | sample 3395061 | NCBI WGS metagenome assembly VAPL01 (sample SAMN08290444, study PRJNA428436) | hydrothermal vent metagenome | isolation source: Deep-sea hydrothermal vent chimney 2 | place: Pacific Ocean: Juan De Fuca Ridge | depth 2182 m m | reverse complement strand
TGTTCACGCAACCAACCTCCCTGTCATTAATAACCTTACACCTAAGCCATCTTTGTTAGCAAGCCGTATTTGTAAAGTATGCTGATTATTTTGCGCTTACGCACCAACAGCCCATAAGATAAGAAGCTAGCAATTAACCAGGGCCACATTGGAATCGTCGTACTTAATATCCAGGGGAAAAACACTCCAAATAGTATCGCGATGATTAGGCCAGTCACTATACCAAATTCTCTTAGACTTTTTTTATCAATTTCAGGAATGACATGTTCCATAAAACAGAGACTGTAACCATCACTTCAATGATCAAATGGATATAAATCATGCATCTATTACCTTCAATCGTTTCATTTAGAGTTTTCTATATTAATTGCGCTTCAGTAACAAACAACCATTACCTATAGGGATAATGGTTTTTTGGTAATCATTAAAACGATCAAGATTATCCAGTACTTTTTTAACGCCCCTCCCTTTCTCTGTGGAAGGTTTTTCATTCAAGGCATCACCATGAAAAAATATATCATCCACAACAATTGTGCCGCCATCATCTAGAAGTTCAACTAATAGTATAAGGTAGTCATAATAATTTTCTTTATTTCCATCTAGAAAGACAAAGTCAAATGTTTCTTTTCCTTTCATTTCCTTGATTATTTCCAGCGCATCGCCAACAAGTAACTTTATATTATTATATTTACAATTATTGCTAAAATTTTGCTTTGCCACATTCGCGAACTCATCAAATTTTTCTATTGTTACCACCCGCCCATCCTTACCAACAATATTAGAAAAATTTAATGCAGTAGTACCCAAAAAAGTACCAATTTCCAATATATTTTTATATGGCTTAAGTGTAATTAATGTTTTCAGCAACGAAAAATAAACAGGCGATGTTGACATGTCCTCTATTGAGAAATCTTTATGTGCCTGCAGGACATATTCAGCATTAGGATCAATCATATCGCAACCATTAACAATCACATCATACATTCGATCTTCGTGCGAAACAGAATCCGAATATAATTTTTTATTTTCATTCTGGTTCGGTAGTAATTTTTCAGAAAATTTCATATTTTTTAATCCCTATCTAATAATTTCTATACTTCAACATGACGCACCCAGTAAACCAACATAATACTAATAAGCATTATTTAAAAAAACGAATGTGGCTGTAAAAAATTGCATCAAGAGGGTTTCAGTGGCTTTCTAAAAACCTCTAAAAGTTTAAAAGGCACCTTTAACAACACAAAGAACAGATTTGTATAAACCCCATTACTTTTACATGCTTTAACTATTTCCATATTCAACAAAAAACTATTTTTCAATCCAGACGTACTAACACCACCCGCACGCATCCTAACGAGCACCTTATTAATTCGGGTATAAGTCAACCTATGCACTAACAACGCACGAACAAACAACTCATAATCTGCTGCAATCTTATAGTCAAGAGAAAAACCACCCACCTGTTCATACACAGAACGTTTAAAAAAACTTGCTGGATGAGGTGGCATCCAGCCAAATTTAAGCATCCAAGACTTAAATTTACTTGAATTATAAAATCGAACAATATTCCGCGTATCGAGCGGCTCAACAAAAACAACATCACCAAAGATTAAGCTAGACGTAGAATTGGATTTAAAATGACTTACCACATCAGATATCACACTTGGATATTCAAAAAAATCATCTGAATTCAAAATACCAATAACATGACCTGAAGCCGAACGTACCCCTTTATTCATTGCATCATAAATACCCAAATCAGGCTCAGATAGAACAATGTCGATACGCCCTTCATATTCACGAACAATATCCATAGTACCATCACCCGAACTACCATCAATAATGATGTATTCGATATCAGGATAGTCTTGTGATAATACAGATTCAATAGTACATCGAATAGTTTTTTCGCTATTGAAACAAACCGTGATAATACTGATTTTCATTTTAATTTTTTATGCAACAATTCCATCAACACAAACTGGCTTAACGTCAACCTCACCTCGCCGTCCAAATTAACATTACAAATCCATCACCTAAAAGTTAGCTCTTAAAACTTATATGTTATTAGATTTGCGCGAGCAGTGAATAAATCCGTTTATACGAAGCAGCCATCGCCTCCATAGAATAAGCACCAACAGAACCAGTACGGTTTCTTTCAAATGATGCAGAATCGGCTAATTGGTACGCTTTTAGTAGAGCCAGCAGCTCATCCGGTTTAGCTGCTGAAAATACAGCACTTCTTTTGTAACCAGCAAGCATTGTCCGCACATCACCCACATCGGATGCAATACAATAACAACCCATTGCCATTGCTTCAAGCAATGCAATCGGACAAGCTTCACTGCGTGAAGGTAAAACAAAGACATCACATCCTGCAAGCAAAGAACGTACTTGTTCAGCACTTTGCCATCCCAGAAAAGAAACCGAACCGTGCATCAATTTTGCAGCAGCCTCATTAAGCTGTTGTGCATACTCCTGCTGAGTCGCAAGTGGCATGCCTACAATATTCAACACCCACGGTTCATCGAACATACTTAAGGACGATAGCAATATATCAGCTCCTTTTAACGGATTCAGATTTCCTACAGAGAGAATCCGCAAAGGTTTCTCACCCTTTTCTTGCAACAAATTATTCCAGGCTTCTTCATGGGGATGAACTGACACTTGATTATAACTCCAAAAAACATCATCTACAGCTCCAGGAATCAGTGTAGCCTTGTCAAATCCAACAAAAGCACGGCGAGAAGCTTCAGCCACTATCACCAAATAATGAGAGCGATGTTTTAACAACCAACGTCCTAACTTAACAAAAAGTTGATAGCTGGTAATCGTCTCATGAATTGTCCAAACAACCGGTATATTCATTATGCGCGCAGCTATAATCGGTGCTACATTAGCACCGCCATGCACATGAAAAACAGAGCCATTTCTCTTGACACGAGCTGTATACACTAATCCCATAATCAACATCGTGTTTACAAGTATCTCAAGAGCATATAGAGGCTTCCAATAATGTCTTAACTGAAATAACCCAATATCAGTCATAGCCCCACATCCCGTTGTCACAACAACCTGTTTAACTTTACCTTTCAGAGCTTTTCGTAGTACATCCACATACACATGCTGCCCACCAACACGATAATCTGAAATAAAGTGATAACATTTAATCATACTTATTCTTTCGTCGCACATTACTAATTACATATCATTATAAATAACCATCACAATTCTTACTCGTCATTCAAGCCGTTATCATTTTAGACAAAACAGAGCACTATCAGCTCAAAAATATCTATATATTTCTAAAATAGCAAGTACAGATGAACTGTTTATGTGAAGGTCAATACAACAAATTATCAACATTCAAATAGCTAACTTAAAAAACCAAATGTATCAGCCAATAAAATTATATTTCATTATTGCCATCTTTGGGAAAAGTTGTCTAAACGATGATTACAGATATATTTACCTACTCTTAATGCATTTACCAGGAGCCTCATGAATTTTACTTTGAATGCTCTGCTTTCAGATCAATTATAACTCTCTTGTTTGCCAGAGAAATATGTTAATTTTTTCGGTACATTAATATACGAAAAGCTCAACAACATACCAAATATGAATGAAGCAAATGACAATTTAAAAGTTTCATGAACCAACCCATAAATAAGAATCGCAACAAAACCAAACAACAAGCCTTTATCATGCTTGAAAAATTTAAAGATCCGGTATAAAAGATACAACCACACCGTACCGCCAACCAACCCGGTTCTTAAAAAAACATCCAGATACTGATTATGTGTTGAAGCAGCCCCTTTGAATTCATCATATAACAAATATAATCCCTTGTAATTTGATCCAGAAAAAGGATGCCAGGAAAGGTATTCAAGAACACGAGAGATGAGATACACACGAAAACCTTCAGAACTACCCGGATTTGCCATAGAGCTTACCGAATCAAACTGAAATGGCTGAATAAAACGTTGTTTGTAATATCTCAATACACCATAATCACCATAGAAGTAAAAAACTAGAAATATCAATCCACATAGACAAAGCAACCATATTATAGCCTTCAGCTTTCTATTTAATCTGGGTCTTCGTTTCTTTTCTTTATCAGCAAGTTGATCACAACCCGTAAAATACTTCAGCCAAAGTAAATAAATTACCGTTCCCATTACCGCAATAACTGTCGCCCTGGAAAAAGTCAGTATAAGAGAAGCTATCAGGATGAGCGCGACAATAGTCCTTTGTGACTTAATAAATGCACCAAAAAAAAGCTGGCGATCAAACAACGTTACAAAAAAACCTAGTGCAAGAATAAAACCATAACGCTGCGAGCCAACAACACCTTTTAAATTATACGTATCAACGCCAGTCATTATGGTCAAAAAAAGTATAATTTTATTAATACTATAATATAAACAGGCTAATATTAATGCTATTTTAAACAAACGTATATCTTGCGGTTTAAACTCTATAAACGCCAGCAATAATGGGAAGACAAATACGGAAAAACTTGCGAAACGACGAAACAGGCTAAACTCCGTTGATTCCGCATATAATAATTCCAACGGTGAACCAAAAAAATAAATCATGGCATAGATTAAAACGACTATAGCCATTTCTTGCCTAATAACTATTCGCCGTTTTATCATGGCAATAAAGAAAATGACTGGAAATAGAATATAGAAATAGTTTGCAGTAACGCCTGTTCCGCCAATATTTAACGAAAACTCCAGAAAACAAATAAAAAATATCACTACCAATATAAAGCTATCCTTTAGCGATACATCTTTACAATTCATAGTTACCCAATCGTTCACAATTAAAACCATCGCCTAGATAATATCTTCAACACACATTTATAGAAATATATCTTTTTCTCTAAAAATATATTCACATCAATCTACTAAACTTTTTCGCACATGCTTTAAAAAAATAAAAACTCGCATAAACTGACATTTAACATATATAAAAAGTGGTATTTTTTTAGATAGGACAGCTTTTAAATTTTTATTGGCCAATTCGTAATTGCCAAGCATATAATTTGCCCTGCCCTTCACATAATGCAACCAGTAAAAACTGGCCAACAAAGCATTTTCACCTATTTCCTTTTTATAGCGTATTTCAATAGCTGCTAGTGTTTGCAGTGCACGCTTTGGATTGTTGGTGTTTCCACCTCCTAGCCAGTAATACCCAAGTGTGTCTGGTATTCTGATAAAATTTTCAGCCAACCTGGAAATACGCAACCAACCATCAAAATCTTCTGCCGCAACAAGGTCTCGATCTTCAGAGAGCCCACCAATCTCATTCAACAGTTTACGACGAACTACAACGCTGGAATTATTTATAGCCCAACCATTCATTATAAGATCATTAAACACAGGACTATATAAACGACGAGTACGTGCCTTTGACCAAAACAATTTTTGATTGTGCTTTGTTACCCGATACAAATCATGATATACCAAATCAGCTCCTCGCATCAAAGCCTGTAATGACAACTCTAATTTCTTAGATTTCCACCAATCATCCGAATCAAGAAATGCTACAAATTCACCTCGCGCATGTTTTACCCCAAGGTTTCGAGACAAAGCAATCACACCATCATTTTGTATCTGGTAAAACTTTATTCTTACATCATTCAAACTATTTACAAATTCGTCTGTTCCATCACCAGAACTATTATCAACAATAATAAGCTCCCAGTTATTATACGACTGTTGGAAAACAGAATTTATTGCTCTCTTGAGATCCTGTACTCTATTATAAGTTGGAATAACAATAGAAATAAGCGGGTTCATATTTATTTGCATGTACCTGTGCTATTTTTATAGATAATAGAGAACATTACTGTGGCTAAACCAACCAAAAAATGGAGTCATGAAATTTTTATAAATGGACAAATTAATTATTATGCATTCTATCATTAATTACTGTCATAACCAGTTGAGAATATTGCATTACCCAATAATAATTTTTCAACGCAAACAACACCATTAATGATGCTCAAGCAATTCACCGTCAAGACAATTTAATGCCACATCATCCAGAAGATCAAAATACTTACGGAAAGATTTTGCCCTATCATTTGTTTCTAAGAGCATTTTCATTTGTTCAATAATATTATTTTCTTTTTCAAAGTTGCCAGTTTCTTTATAAACCCTTCTCAAGCAGTCATATGCAAAAATATGGAAATCGTACATTTTTATAAAGTTGGTGAATATTGTCTCCGCATTTTTATAATCACCTTTTTTTATATTTACATTATTAACAAAGTTAACATCTAAATTTGCTCGGTACGCTAAATCTTTAATATCTTCTTTGCTAATCTCCTTTGTGTCAAAAACCCGATCTCTAATAGTTGTACCACTCCATGAACTTGGACCATCCTCTATATAACCAAGCTTTACAAACTCATCATACATCTCAGTACCAGGGATGGGTGATGCCACACTAAATGTTGACCAATCAGCTCCTAGTTTTTCTGCATACTTAAACGTTTCCTCCATTTCACCAATTGTTTCCCCAGGGAATCCGATAATATAAAAACATCGTACATTTAAACCTCTTTCTTGTGAATACCTAACTAGTTCGAAGGCTTTATCAAGCATTACATTTTTCTTTATATTTTGCTGGGTAACAATTGAACCAGACTCTATTGCAAAAGCAATATTATTAATATTTGCAGCAATAATTGCATCAATAATTTTGTAACTTGTGGCATTTATACTCATGTTCTGGATTACTATTTCAAATCCTTCAACATCAATTTCAGACAACATAGTAAATAACTCAACAGCTGTTGCCTTAGGCACAAAGTTATCATCAATTAAATAGAATTTAGTAACATTATATTTTTTATTCAGCCAATATATTTCATCCTTTATATTTTTAAAATCCCGCCACCTTGAACCACGGCCATGCACTGTATATGAAGCACAGAAAGTACAATGGTATGGACAACCTCTAGAAGCCATAATTGAAAATGCACGAACGGAGAGGGTGGTTTTAGATAAACTAAATAAAGACGTCCCTAATGTATATACATCCATATCAATTAGATCAGAATATTTCGTATAATCAATATTAAATTTCTCCACATATTGAGTCTGCTCAAAGGAATTATCAGATGTTTTTTTAATATTACCTAATGAATGAATGCCTAGTATATTTTTTTTAGCATCAGCCGCAACCATCTCAATAAATTCAACGAAACATTCTTCACCTTCTCCACACGCCACATAATCAATAACACGATCATTTTCTAGTAAATATTCAATCGTGTTGGAGGCATGTATCCCACCAACAATCAGAACTGTATCAATCCAGCACTTTTTTACTTCATTAACAATAACTTTAAAAAGGTCATATGACGATGAAAACATAAGTGAAACAGCAACAACATCCGGCTTCTTCTTAACCTCAGCATTAAATTTTTCACTTACGAAATCCACAACATCATTTTTGTCTGCACACTTGCTATAATCACAAATAGCAAAATCAACACATTGGTAAGAATTTACAAACGTACAATCTTTGATGCTATTAGCCAGATATAAAAGACCTAAAGGAGGCGTCAAACTCTCAGCAGATGTAGCATCACTTGAGTCAGCAAGCTCAGGCGAAACAGTCGGAAGATTAATAAATAAAACATCTATAGGCTTCGGTTTTTTTTGAAAATTTACAGTTATTTGATTCATACTATTAAACCCCTCTTTATTAACACCTATATAAAATTCCAACTAATGCTGAAATTTCACACAAACTAAAAATCACAATGCCGGTTAACAACAGCCTAAGCCGTATGAAAATCTAGTTCTTGATGAATCGAACAACATATATTGGCAATACCAATGCCACCAATAAACGTAATTTCCAGCCCCCCCACGGAAGCTTTATAAACAAATAAAATGCAGATTTTCTGTTGCCTCCAATAACTTCATTTATACCCTTAAGGTATTCATATTTATACTTAAAACAGTTCCAACTTTCCGAATCTTTAATTAAACTTCCACTTTCTATTTCATTTATCCAAAAACCAACTTCATCAGTATGCCGGTTTCTATTTTTGTTACTCTCATTATTTTCATGCAGTCGAAGAATTGCAATTGGGTCATCAATACATGCAAGCTTCCAGTTTACCGATAGTCGAATAACAAGATCAAAATCACCAATTATATGGTAACGTTCATCACAAGGATGCGCAGACCCAGAAAATGCAGTTCGCCTAACAACAAGTGTTACAAGGGCAACATAATATGACTTTAGCAATTCATCTAGCACCCAGCCTGAGGGTATTTTATTTTTTAAAGCTTTCCAGCACTTTTTTTTCTTTTCATTTTTAATCCAATAGTTTCCACAAACAATCCCCACACCAAGATCTGAAAATAATGGTATTTGTCGTTCTAATTTATCAGTTGACCACTTATCATCAACATCTAAAAAAGATATAAAATCTCCTTTAGATTTTTGAATAGCATAATTACGCGCTATATATATATCAGTATGTTGATCAGCATAATAATATTTTAGTCTTGAATCGCCATAACTTTTAAATATATCTGCACAATTATCAGTTGATTGATTATCCCAAAAAATTAATTCCCATTTTTGATACGTTTGAGAAATCACACTGTCAATTGCTTCACGCAGATATTTTTCTCCATTATAGCAATTCATTATTATGCTAACTAATCTTCCTTGTTTCATGGATGTTTTCGAATCCAATCAATTGTTCTTTTTAATCCCATTTCCATTGAAATTTTTGGTTCCCAGCCCAGTATCTGTTTTGCATCTTGTATATTAGCAAATAAATTCATATTCTCATTAGGTCGATATGGGATAGCTTCATATTCTGGTTCACCTCCACCAATTAGGCGTTGAATAGTTTCTATTACCTGACGTATTGTTACAGGTTGACCTGATGCAATATTTATAACCTTTCCATGCGCAGAGTTATTTAAAAATGTTGTAAAAACTGCTTCAACAGTATCTTGTATGTAACAAAAATCCCGCACCTGATCTCCCTTTGACGTCGGAAAAGATTCATTCTTTAAACAACCCAAAATAATTTGCGGCAAAAACCGGCGGCTGTCTTGACCAGAACCGTAAGTAAGAAATAATCTCAAGGTAGTAGCAGGATAATTTTCTGTACGATGCAGCATTTGTAAAAAATGTGTAGATGCAACTTTACCCATTGAATATGGGGAAATTGGTATCTCACGTTGATTCTCGAGTTGTGGTGCAGGACTATTCCCATATTCATCACTACTACCAATATTAATAAATGACTTAAGCACTCTACGGTCAAGCACTTCTACTAAATTAAGCACTCCACTAAAATGTGTATCAATTATATTTCGTCCACCATCAAAAAACAGAATATGATCTATATAGCCGCCACAGTTTATTACATACTCAAAAGAAAAATTAGCCAACGTATCTTTTAACATACGTACAACTGTTATATCTGTAGCGACATAATGCACCCCTGGTAATTTTTGTTCAGGACGAGGCAAAGATAAGCTTAGACTTGTCACACTCCATCCAAGACTATTTGCTTGATTAACGACATGTCGCCCTATAAAGCCATTGCCTCCCACAACAAGTATCCGTATAACCTTTTGCTCACTGCTTAATGAAGGAGCACTTAATTCTGAATACTTAGTATATTCATCAAATTTTTCTAAATCACCATTTTCAGCAACCTCATTAGTGTGTTTATAAGGTTGGATATCATTTTGTATGCAAAACTCGATCAACTCATCAAGTTCATGTTCTATATTATCTCTTCCGCCAATTGTAAAACCTGTTTCAAGTAATTTATTAACTCCATAATTTAACACCTCAGGACTTTCAATATTCCCATTAGGTTTATATAAAATAGATGGCTTATTACCCGTAGCCAAATAAATGCGTTCACCAATAAGCTGGGTCATTTCTAATATCGTTGGACTCCAAGAACCTCCAACATTATATAAACCATCGCTTAACTTATCATGTGACAACTCTATAAAGTGCTTAATAGCTCTACAGGTATCGGTCAGAGTAATAAAATCTCTTCGTTGCCGACCGGATGATCGTAGAATCATTTGTTGACTTGTTACTGCTTGATAACACAGGTCATTAGCCAATAACATCCAACAATTAACATCTTTATGAGAAGGAGCGCCAAATGCATTGGAAAGTCGAATTGCAACCCCTTCTATTTCACCTCGCTGATGCGCTGCCAATACAATATCTTCACCCGCACGATGACTGCTTGCATAAGGATGAAGTGAACCTGGACATGTATCTTCAGTTATATTCCCAATTAAAGGACTACCGTATACATGCGCCGAAGATAAATAAATAAATCGCTTCACTCCTTTTTTAATGGCCGCACGTAATAAATGTGCTGTGCTTACCGCATTAAATTCAAGAGCTGCGACTGGATCATCCTTGCTATCCTGGGCATTCATTCCTGCTAAATGTACTATTACATCTATTCCTGTGCATATTTCTTCCTGCTGAGAAATGCTATCCCATTGAATATGTACTATTTCACCTCCAGGTAACCAGGATAGCGCGCTTCTGCATTTGTCACGAGAGCCTAGAGTAATCTCATACTCATTTGACCGTGCAGAAAGGAACTGTGCTAAACGTCCACCTAAATAACCACAGCCACCGGTAATAAGTATTCTCATAGATTAACCATCAACCCTGCCATAAATATGGAATTTCGGGATCATCTATTTTACGCATCTCACTATCATTTGGATCATGAGGAATATCAGCACAGTTTGCGAGCAATGCCGATACAGAACTAATACAACTAAATCCATACCACAAACCTGGCGGAATCTGTAAACGAATATATGCATCTGGACGACCAAGTTCCAGGACTTCTAAATTACCACAAGTTGAAGAAGATACTCGATTATCATAAATAACAAAACGGATACGCCCAACAGGTACAGCAAGATTCTGGGTCTGATTATGATGATATTTCCATGCTTTAATAGCGCCAGGTAATACTTCGGAGAAATAACATTCGCCAAAACTGACAAAGTCCAGTGCATCACAGCGTAACATGTGTAAAACTGAACCACGGTCATCACTAATCTGACGTAGCTCGCTCATACTTACACCATCAATGTCTATCCTACCTTTATTGTTTACGCCCATGAGAGTTGTCTTTCCTTAGCCAATTCACAATATTCATTAATTTGCTTAATCGTATACTGATATATGTCCTGTTGTCCTTCATGCCAAGTACGATACCAATCTGCCGTAAGTGCAACCGTCTCTGGAAACTGCAACACTGCCCGCCAGTTTAAATTATGTAAAACTTTATCGCATGATAATTTAAGCAACGTGGCCTCATGACCACCCTGTTCACAACCTTCTGGTACTTGCCATTGACCTGCTGGCCAACGAACAACCATAGCATCAAGTAATTCAGCAACAGTCTGATTAACATGTGCATCAGGACCAAAGTTAAAAGCTTCACCATCAAGTTTTCCAACCTGTTGCCAAAGATGAGTTCCTAACCAAAGATAACCACTCAATGGTTCCAATACATGCTGCCAGGGTCGCGTAGCCTGAGGGCTGCGTACATTAACCGTCTCATTATTTGACCAGGCACGAATACAATCTGGTACAATTCGGTCATCAGCCCAATCACCACCACCAATTACATTTCCTGCACGGGTAATCGCTACTCTTGTAGGCGTATCACGCAAAAATGAATGGAAATAGGAGTGCGCCACAAGATCTGCGCAACTTTTTGATCCACTATATGGATCATGACCTCCTAGAGCATCCATTTCACGATATCCCCAGCACCATTCAACATTCCGGTAAGCCTTGTCACTAGTAATGAGTACAGCTACTTCTATCCAGTGTCGAGAACGTATACATTCGAGTAGATTTACCATTCCCATGACATTAGTTTCAAAAGTATTAACTGGATCAGCATAGGATTGACGTACCAAAGCCTGAGCTGCAAGATGAAATATCATTTCTGGCTTGAACTCATCAACAACTTCGGCCAATCTTGTCCTGTCTCGAATATCACCAACAAAATGGTGAATGTGATGCTCCAAATCTAGCAATTCAAAATTTGAAGGCGTACTAGGAATATCAAGTGAAAATCCAGCAACTTCTGCACCAAGATGTTTTAACCACAAAGCCAACCAGGATCCTTTAAATCCTGTATGACCAGTTATTAGAACCCGACGACCTTGATAAATATTTCTAAAATAGCTCATATCTACTTAACCCATCCACGGAGCACTACCACTTGCCCAGATTTCTTCAAGTGCCTGTTTATCACGTAAGGTATCCATAGATTGCCAGTAGCCAGGATGTTGATAAGCCATAAGTTCACCCTTCTCCGCTAATCGCTCAAGAGGTTCTTTTTCAAGAATAGTTGAATCATCTTCAATAAAATTAAATATACCTGATTCAAATACAAAGAAACCGCCATTGATCCAACCCTCGCCAGCCTGAGGCTTTTCTTCAAAATGTGTGACACAATTTTTCTCAATATTCAAATCACCAAAACGCGCTGGCGGACGTACTGCCGTTACTGTCGCCATCCGACCATGCGATTTATGAAAAGCCAATAATGCTTTTAAATCAACATCACAGACTCCATCACCGTAAGTCAGCATAAAAGTACCTTCAGATTGTAGATGTGGTTGCAAACGCAATAAACGTCCACCGGTCATAGAGTTTGAGCCAGTATCAATCATTGATACCTTCCAATCTTCCGCAGTAGGATTAGTGTAGTCAACCAGACCACTTTTTAAACAAACAGTAAGGTCACTTAGTCGTGCATGATAATTGAGAAAATAGTCCTTAATAACTTCACCTTTATAACCAAGAGCCAACATAAAATTATCTAGACCATACCGCTCATAAATTTTCATAATATGCCAAAGAATAGGACGACTTCCTATTTCCACCATTGGCTTCGGTTTGATATGAGTTTCTTCACTTAAACGGGTTCCTAGTCCACCACATAATATTGCTACTTTCATTTAATAACTCACTTAATAATTCATACAACAAATAATATTCAAAAAATATTCAAAACAGTAACTTCTTCCATTGAGTCAAATTTGGATCAAGACTAAAGAATTCGTCATGATCAGGCGTAATATTATTACTCCATTCAAGGTTTGTTAATGCTGTGGCAAGCTCACTAGAACTACTAATAAAATTAACACCTTCATGTCCACGTAAGGGACTAAAATTCAATTCAGTTTCATCCAAAACAACAATGACAGGCAACCCTGCCAAATAAGAATCGACAGCCGCTGTTGTCAAGTTACCAGAATATGCAATATCAAATTCATGCAAGACTTCACCTAGATGATTCACAATAACCTCCAAATTCAGCAAGGGATAGTCTTTTGCATTAACCATGAAGTTTGGGTGAGGTTTTATTGTAAATGTAAAATTACCCTGCATTTGGCTAGATGCGCATTCAAGTAATTCCAGCATTTTACTTGTACCAGCAGGCATATAATCTCCAAGAATTAAAATCTTTATTGGTTCATCATCTTTTTTATCTAAAACTGACTTAGATTGCAGTTTATTTAGATAACCATAACGTAAGGCTTCACACTCCAAAAAAGAATTGTCAACATAGTCAATATTTTGATACGCTTTAAAGGCCAACTTACCATTTAGAACTGTAATATCGGGCTTTGGCATTGAATAACTCATAGACGAATACATTGTACGTGAATCTGAAAAATAGCGTAAATCCCAAAAACGAAGTGTGGAATGTGCAACAGCTATTAACTGACCATGCTTATGTTTGCGCCAGGCATAAATAAGAGCTCGTTCCCATGCTTGATTTTCGCATAGATAAAGCCCTCTATTTTGATGCGGCATAACACTTAACGCTTTATCAAAAAGTTCAAGCCATAAAAGATTACTCATAGAAACTGAGCCACGAATTGAGGCATACCAGTCCCATTTCATAACTGGCCACAAATTAAAATGCATACCCTGTGGAGAAAATGCCTCTTTAATATCAGTAAGAAGCCAACCAGTATAAACAAGCTTTACCCAACGCTTAAAAACATTAACAATGACAACTAAAGACAAATGCGAATCAAGAAAAGAATGGCATCCACCATCATTTTTTGATTGATTAAAACTATTCATCCATTCTACTGCGAGATCAGTATTGGGTACGACACTACTTTTCAAATAATGCTGTATCCAATTAATTTTTATATTTTTATTATGCAGATGTCTTGGAAGATCTTCCCATAAATAGGTATAAAAATTGCCATCCATACATGCATCCTTATTAAGGTGTATAAAATAGGAACACATAAAAATAGAATTTTCACCACTAAACCAATCTGCTTCTTTCACTCTCCTCAAAGGCCAATGCTTGCGTACATACCTAACAAGAAAGGCTAGTGCCTGTAATGAGTGTGGTAGTGCATGATATAGATTTTTAATAGATCTCCATCTATGCGTTTTATCCTTGCAAGGAACCCACTCGTATGAAATATTCAAATTCTGACATAATCCACCTAACACATTGTGTAGATTTTTATTATTGCTAACTAATTTGAAGTTGCTGAACAAGCCACTCTTTAAAATATATTCCAACGCAAAAATACGAATCGCTGCAATTAATGGGGGTGCTTTCCATGCGCTTTTTTCAGCAAATAACGTCAACCACCAGAGACTGATATCATCATCAATAGCAAGATGCTCGATAAGGCGTTTTCCCTTGATCTTGTTTTTACCAAGATCATGTATCCATGCCAGATAGTTATTTCGCAGTTGCTCACCATTCGCATCAACATATCTCAAAAGAGAACGGACATTTCCACTCTCCGAGTAACCATTCCAGGTGTAAATCTGACCTAAACCGTCTGATGGCTGAGTGGTACAATCCCAAAGTGTTAATTGTTCACTTGAGATATCTTCAGTCAAAGTCAGTTCCTGGGACTTGGTGATTATCCAGACCATCAATCGCAGCATACCCCATTGCCAAGATTGCTTCTTCGGCACTTCCCCCTATGTGTGGTGTAACTAAAAAGTTCGGCAATTCAAGTAGTTCATAGTCCTCAGGCGGTTCATTTGTAAACACATCAAAAGCCGCTGCTGCAAGACGATTACCCTGTAACATATGTTTAAGTTCTACTTCATCAACCAGACCACCCCGCGCGACATTAATCAAAATTGCAGAGTCTTTCATCATGTTAAGTCGCTGCGCATTAAGAATGTTTTGAGTAGTTTCATCCAGGGGGACATGTAAGGTAACAATATCAGAGCGCTTCAATAATTCTTCTATACTAACTGCTTCTATACCGTAAGCCTTATAAAAGTCCGAGTAATCTTTAATATCATTCACTAAAACAGGACAATCAAAAGAATGCAATAAAGGCACAAGATCCTTGCCAACATGTCCGCAACCAATAATACCAATTGTTCGGCCGGTTAAATATCCACCTACATGTTGCCGCCAAGTACCAGAAAGAACCTCTCGATGTGCAGCTGGAACATGTCGAAGCAATGCAATTGCAAAGGAAATAACTAATTCTGAAACAGAACGTTTATTGACCCCCCCGACCCATCCTAAGTGTACGCCATACTTCCTCAAGGCATTCATATCTATCATGTCAAGTCCCACACCATACTTTCCTATAACTTTCAGAGATGGAAGTTTTGAAAGAACAGGTTCGTCAATCACCTCAAGTGCGGTAATGGCTTTATTATGCCCGCTTAAAAAATCAACCAGACTATCACCAGATAATTTTAAACCATCATCATTAAATGTTACATGTTGATAACGCGCCAATAGCTCATTACGTAAAGCTATGTTTTTTGAAAAAGAACGAGAGCAAACTGCCACTTTTTCATCAATGTTGATTTCAGTCATGATTGATTTCTACTTCAATTTAGATTCACAATTTGTATCGTAAAATAGTAACGGGCACACCAAGAAGAAAAGTATTACCCATTATAATCACCAGCGATCCTTTTTTTTGAGTCCACATGTCCATAAACATATTTTTTTAACATTTTAAAAATACCTGGAAACATACCCACTATGAAAGAGCAAGGCCAATGGTTCATCCAATAAAAATCATAGGTGATAATTTTGCCTTCTTTCATCACTCTAGAAAACTCACTTAGTTCATGTGCATTAGAATCAACCAAGGTATTGTAATTAGATATATTATTGCTTATCCGACAATTCGCAAATATCAAATCAACAATTTTTTCCCTATCAAAAATAAATTCCTCATACCCTATTGTCAAATGCTGTCCCACGAGTTCATTTAGTGACTTTTTTATTGTTTTGTTTTGCATATACCACGCACGAACATTCCTAACTAACCAGTATAGTTTATTCAACGCAGAAGAACTCTTTCGTCTTTTATGATGTGAGTACGTCCAGCCCCTGATATCTCTAACCAAATGAATAACATATAATTCTAGTGTAGGCTCTTTCTTTTTTAGTTTTGTCCAATGCAATAATTTATCTATATTTTTTGAGTCATCGACAATAATCTTTTTTTCAGGGTGATGTTGTTCAATATATCTCAATAGAGACTCATGATAATCAGTTTCAGTATTCAGCTTTAGAAACTTTGACAATCCACCCCAAAATTTGCAATCTACACCCTTGTCTCCGCAGGTACACATGTGGTTTCGCATCCTTTCATCCAACTCATTTCGCGACCCCATCAATTCACCAAGTGCAACAACTTCTGGAGATTTTCCCAAAAATAAATTTAACAGCGTGGAACCACTACGACCTGTACCAGCAACAAAAAGAACTTTCATGTTAATCCTGCCAGATGCTCTTTATAGCTGAATATAATCATACTAAGTACAACCAAAGGCATACACAATATATTAAAAATTTAAAGTTAGGCATATATAAATTACATTATTATTTACGGTAATTTTTCTATATGTCCGTTAGTCGCAATAACATCATAAGACCATTCGTCATCTGTTTCACAAATGTTATAAGTTCCGCCCGCCCCTTCTACAATGGCAAGACCTGCGGCAACATCCCACAGCATAATATTCTTTTCTGAATATACCTCAGCTGCGCCTTTTGCGACATTAACAAGAGACATCGCAGCAGAACCAAGCATACGCACTTTGGCAAATGGACTAACCAAATTCCAAAAACATTTCATGGACGCCTCAGATTCAACATTGAATCTAACAGGAAAACCTGTACAAATTGATGCCTTATCCTTATACAGAGTATCTGAGACTGATATTTTTTGTCCATCACAATACGCACCAAATTCGCCCCCCCCCCAAATTAACTGTTTTTCAAAAAAGTCATATATCACTCCAAAAACTGGTTTTCTATCATTCCATAGCGCGATTGATACCGCACATGGACCCAGGCCTTTAACAAAATTAAACGTACCATCTAGCGGATCTAAAATAAAATAATAACCCGAATCATCATCGCCAGCTAAATAGCCTGCTTCCTCACTCAAAATTGGAAGTCCTAATGGAATAAGATGTTGTAAAATATCTTTTTCGAGTATCGTATCAGCTAATGCTTTTATCTCTTTAGGCTGCTCATTACTATGAATATAATTCTTATGTTCATAATTAGCCCCCTCCAATAATTGTAACCCTGCTTTTTCTGCGACAGATTTAACAATGACTAACAAATCATTTACATCATGCATCTTTGATGCATCGCATTAAATAAGCACCAACCAGATGATCAAGAACCATATGAGCATCTTCTGCTGGCCCATATTCTTTAGGCTCAGTTGGGACATGAACCCCTTCGTCAGCAATAACTTTCATCTTCCCACCATCAAAGGCCGTTAAGGCTACTGTTTTAATTCCTGCAGATTTCGCATATTCAAATGCACTAACTAAGTTTTGTGAATTACCAGAAGCAGAAATCCCTACAAGCACATCACCTTTTTTAGCATGCACACGAAGTTGCCGAACAAATATTTCGTCATAACCAAAGTCATTTCCCAATGCTGTAAGCACTGGGACATTATCAGCCAAACTAATAACACGAAAGGGCTTATCATAATCATTAGTACCAATCGCAAGGTCGTTTGCAAAATGGCTTGCTGTTGCTGCACTACCTCCATTACCCACAAAAAATATTGTTACTCCTTTAGCGCGAGCATTAAGTAACGTTTTTATAAATACTCCAATTTCAACAGGATCAATATTTTCTAATACAGTGTTAAGGTACTGAATATATTCCTTAGCAAAAGCTACCGGATCTGAAGTATAGAAACGATCGATATTATTTTCAGCTATTGGGGTTTGGGATGTCATATTTTTCTCGCCATGTATTATCTGCATAGTAAACTTTATAAACAAGCTGCATAGTTCGCAATGCATCTTCAGAAGTACCGCTTTGTACAGGAGTATCATTTAAAATAGCGTCAGCAAAAACAACAATCTCTTCATTCCAGGAAGGATCGCGATTATAACGAGTAAGCTGCTCCCTTGGATCACCTTTATCATTATCAGGATCTGCTTTTACTACAGTGAGGGTTTCTGCGCCATAACTTTTTGTTCCTGACAGAATGCCCCCTAATATAACACTCCCGTATTCAAGGTTAATATCAAGATTAAAACGATGTCGCCATTGTGTTGCTGATGAATTAAGCATAGCTACAACCCCATCGTTTGTTTTCATTAGTGCATAGGCATTATCTTCAACATCATACCCCCAATGCCTATTGGAAATAAAACTATGTACTTCAGTGAACTCACCACCAAACAAAATCATAAGATCTAGCATATGTATACCCTGATCCAGAAGTACCCCCCCACCAGCAATCTCGCGCTTGGTACGCCAATCAGGCTGGTTGAAAGTAATAAGTTTTGCCTTGCCATATACACCACGCATATTGATGACACGACCCAATTCACCAGATCGTATAATTTTTAATGCATCCTGCACAGACTCATGATAACGATGATTAAATCCATACATTAGCTTGAGCAGTGGATATTTCTTCTCGCAATTAATTACCTTAATTATATCATTAACATCACGTCCAGGTGGTTTCTCACAAAAAACATGTAATCCAGATTCAAGACCTGCAATTGTAACTTCTGGTGCAATGTCATTAGTGAGACACACAATCAAAACATCAAGTTCTTCTGTTAATAAGCGCTGGTAATCCTGATAATATCGTATATTTTCATCCAATAAGCCTTCACCATCGAAGGTTCTATCACAGACAGCCACTACTCTGAGATTAGGGTGACGATCAATACACTCTTTACGTCTATTGCCTACAACGCCAAAACCTGCGATTCCCACTTTTAATTCAGCCATATTATAATCTCATTTTAATTTAGCAACAGGTTTACGTGCCAGCACCCATACATGAGAACTTAGACGTTGCTCAGTAAGAAACTTCTGAAAGGCAATTGCCGACTTTTCATCTGAAATAAGATTCTGAAGGAACCTATTGTCCCGAAGTAAAGATGGATCATTTTTTCTCGCATTAATAATAATGTCCACGTCAAGTTCACCAGGCGTGAACACATCAATATCATCAAATCCTGCTCGCTCAAAAAGTTTTTCAAATCCCTGAATGGATAGAAAATTTATGTGATGTGGAGGTGTTATTTGAGAAGATTTATCCCATAACAACTGTAAATCAAATCCATCTATACTCAAAGTGCTAATTGCAACATAACCACCTGGCTGCACAAACTTTTTAAGTGCCTGTATAAAATTAAATGGCTCATAAACATGCTCCAGGACTTCGAAACAGGTTACCAAATCAAAAGAACTCTCATTAATAGTAACGTTCTCAACAATATCTTCCAATACATTAAAACCCTTTTCTCGACATTTATTAGCCATAGAGACTGATGGCTCAACAGCTGTCAATTGCAAGTTAGGAAACTGACATTTCCATTCATCAAGAAAGAGTCCATAACCCGCCCCCACGTCGATCAAGTTGTTAATCAAAACGCCTTTTTCGGCGCAAAGCGCCGCAAGACGTTTTACACGTGGGCGAAATATTTTTTCACGTCTAACTTCAGCAACCGCAGGAAAAAAAACGTCCGCACAAAAACGTGAAGACTCAGATTCAGTATAAAAATTTTTGAAATCGTCAATCGATGGTCGAGGACTCTGATACAAGCTAGCACAATCTTCACATAACACGTATGAGAAACCATCTTTATCAAACTGGTGTATAAATTGTGTGCTGCCACACCCGACACAATCAACATCAACCCTAACTGCATCAGCAAAAAATTTTTTTGCATCCTGCATACTTAACTCAAGGTATTTTTTTATCAGTTTCTCAGGTCGAATCTCATGCTCTTTCATTTTTTAAGGTATTCTTTCAAATCAGGATCATCAACAAGCAAAATTTCTGCTTCCTTAAGTTCTTCTTCTGTATCAACGCCAATTGTAATTGCTTCTGCTGGTACCATACGAATCGACCCTCCCGATTCTAAAACTCGATTCATATCAACAGATTCAACCTGTTCAAGCCTTGTTTCATCCATACGATTAAATTTTAAAAGTACATCTCGACGAAATGCGATAATACCTGTTTGCATATACATCGGAATATCTTCTATTCCTTGCCATGGAGAAGGTATAGGTTCACGTGAAAAATATAAGGCATCTGAATTCTGATTTATGACTACTTTTACATTGTTTTTATCAATGAACTGTTCGTAAGTTCGTAATCGTGACATGATATTAACAATTTCAACCGTTGGATCATTAAAATGCTCAAGTGTCGCTGCAATGGTTTCTGGTTTAATTAACGGTTCATCACCCTGCACCATTACAACAACATCAACATGTTCATTAGTTTCTTCTTCAAATCGCTCCATTGCTTCTGCAGTTCGTGTTGTGGCACGGGTATGACTAGATGCGGTCATAATTGACTGACCACCTATACTTCGAATGTATTCTGAAATTTCCTCATCACAGGTCGCCACATAAGTTGAAGAGACACCAAGTGCAAGACGAGTACGGTGATAACAATGTCCAACCATTGGCATACCATGAATTGTCGCCATAGGTTTACCAGGGAAACGTGTCGCACCAAGGCGGGCAGGAATTATGCCAATCGCTTTCATTTTTTCATCTCATTTAATTTGCTAACACCTTTTCTCGCACTGACATCTAACATACGAATATCAACGCTGTAAGCTATAAATCTGTAACCATCATTAATAGATTTTTCAAGTTGCTTTAAATCTGGCTCGACAATATGTATACCGGAAGGACAATTTAATTTTTTACCTATCTCATTTATATTCTTTATAGTTTCTATAAAGCCCTTATCTTCAAACTGTCCCGGTATACCCATTGAACAAGACAAATCATAAGGGCCAATAATAAACCCATCAACACCAGGCACCTTTAATATTTCTTCGAGATTTTCTAACGCATCCTTATGTTCAATCTGTACAATAACTACTGGTTGATCAACTTGCCATTTTAGATATTCCTTGAAACCTGCACCATATGATTGAGCGCGAGCCAAACCAACTCCTCGAATACCTGCAGGTCCATAACGTGTTGCCGCCACTGCATGCCTGGCTTCTTCTGGTGTATTCACCATTGGAACAACAATGCCATGAGCACCGGCATCCATCACGCGTTTAATCTGATTAGAATCGTTAGATGTTAACCTAACTAATGAAGTAACACCGCACAAATCTATTGTACGAATCAAGTCTCCTGCCATATCAATATTTATTACACTGTGCTCAAGGTCGATCACAAGCCAATCATAATTGGCTTTAGCCATGATTTCTGCAATTGCTGTATTTCCAAGAGTAATCCAGGAACCAACGGTAATTTCATTGTTACGTAATTTTGTCTTAAGCACTTCTCTTTCCTGTCCTCAGCCGATCGTTTAAATAAATAACATCAACCCAATCAGTTCGCCCGTTCATTGGGTTTTTTGCAATATGGTTAATATCATAAAGATGAAAGCCTGCCGGGATCAAAAAACGTTCAATATCTGAAAATGAAAGACTTCTTTCATAGTAGTCATAAAACATGAGCTCTGTAATTACAACATCAACGTCTGAAAGCTTGCTCCCCAGACCTTCAAGAACCTCAGGTTCGTACCCTTGCGTGTCTATTTTTAATAGATTTATTTGCTCAACTCCTTTTTGAACCATATAGTCATCCAGCCGTTGAATCTCAATATTTCGTTCATGATTCATGATCTTCTCATAGTCATCTAAAGACTCCTGATCTGATTTCTTTATCTTATTCAAATGCACAGAGTCCAAGCTGTTCAGATTTACTTTATTAAATCCTGAGATACCAGCACTTATATCATGAGAATAAAAAGTAGCCTGTTCATTCTGTTTACAACCTACCGCATGTTTATTAATAAAAACTTCATCAACTTTAAATTTCTTCGCCTGTTTATCAAGCGAAACCCAGCACTCTTCCTGAGGCTCAAAACAATGAATTGTCGAACCTGTCCACCAGCTCTTAAACTCTTCAAGTGTAGAACCTACATTTGCACCAACATCAAAAATCACAGGGCAATCTTGTTTTATCAAATACTTTAATATTTTTTCCCGGTTGAAATTCTTCAGGTACTCTTCTGTTCGTTCTTGGTTGGTTGGGTAATTTGCCATAAATTCAAAACCTTTATAAATATAATTTATTAAATGAACACTTATGAATATAAGCAATAAAAATCTCGCCAAAATAAATCATCAACTTAAGCTACCACTTGAAATACATTTAAAAGCTATAGAAACCGAATAGCATCCCTATTTGCTTTCGCAAGTGCTTCAGGATTGCCAATATCGATATGATAAACATTATTGTGCCATGTATTTATTTTACCCATATATAATGGAATTACTTCTGTACTAAAGTCAGATAGCGATCTATCGTCAATAACATCAACCACCTCCCTTTCTAACAAATATACAGCTGCATTTGCCAGATCACCTGGTGGAATATTGACCTTTTCATAAAAGCCTCGAACAACGTTATCATTATTGAGTTCAACAATTCCTGATTCGCCAGGACGATCAGAATTGTATGTCATCATTGTCATACAGGCATAATCAGGTCTTTCAGCATGAGCCGAAATAAAACTCTTAAAATCACAAAGTGTAAAATTATCCGCATGTACAAGAAGCAAAGGATCATTGCCGATATAATTTATGTTATTACGAACAGTACCAGCGGTACCTAATAGTTCTTCTTCATGTGACAGTATTATCTTATCGGAGTAACCAGAATCAGAAACAAATTTTTTAACCTGATCCGCAAGATAGTGTGTATTTAATAAGATAGAGTCCACTCCAGCATCTAATAATGACTCAATCCAGTATAACAATAATGGTTTACCATTTATTTTGACCAGACACTTAGGCGTAGTATTTGTGATAGGCCGCAGGCGTGTTCCATACCCTGCCGCAAGTAATATTGCTTTCATAAACTAATCCAACAATTCTTGCCGCAGTTCATTTAGAGTTATAGGTATATTACCAATCCGCCCAACCTGACATGCTGCTGCCAAAGCACCTATGTAAGCAGCTTCCCATATTGTTCTTCCTTTAGACATAATAATAGCGGTACAAACAAGAAAAACATCACCAGCTCCTGCTGGGTCTTTTGGTGAGCTATTAAATGCAGGTAATTGATCTGTCTCCCATCCACCATCATCACTACCGGCATGTATCAAAAGACCTTCTGCACCCATAGTGACTATTATGTTATTAGAATTCGTCTTTTTCCGTAATTCCTCTGTCATAATAACCAAACCACTTTCGAAATCACGCGTAGCCAACCTAGCCTCTCTTTCTGTAGGTGTAAGTAACATCATGTTACTATACCTTGAAATATCTCCTATCTGTGATGAACACTGACTGTCTGCAACCATAAAAACATCATTGTATTCACATATTTCTGATATCTTATCGACTAATGATTGCGGTAAAACACCGTAATTAAAATCTGAAAAAATCAACAAATCAATGTTTTCAATGTGAGCTTTTATATATTCAATTATAGCGTTTTGAATTTCTAAAGAAATATGATGTTGCCTGAAGTTGTTAACCCGCAAGAGTGTTTTTCCTGAAGCACGATATCGTGTTTTTGTTGTTGTAGGCCTGCTTTTATCACTCGTTAAATGGGACGAAACATCGAACTCATGCAGTTTGTTATTTACAAATTTTCCCGCATCATCATCACCAACAACAGAAATATATCTGACACTAGACCCCAAACAACTTGCATGAGAAGCAACAATCGCCGCCCCTCCTACAAATTTTTCATTAGTAACTGGTGTTACGACTAAGGTTGGGTCTTCCTGTGACATCCCAACTGGATCACAAGTAGCATACTCATCAACAATACTGTCACCAATCACGCAAACATTCACATTATTAAAAAAATCAAGCGAATCATGCAGGTTTCCTAACGTTAAACCATGTCGCTCAAGATAATCCTTCGGTTTATTAATTGTTGAATAATTAATTTGATTAATCTCACTCTTAATCAAATCAAGTGAAGAGAAAGTTGTCTCACCAGAACAATAAATTATTTTCCCACCATATGAATCCAACACACCCATTTCTGGATTAAAACCATTTTCGTGTTCTCCACCCTTAACAACAATATCAGGCCGTATCTCAGCAATGATATCCTTGATGCTTTGATTTACCATGAGAGCATGATCAACCCAACCGATTGATAGAACTGCCTGTAATCGTTCAGATTCTGAAATCAATGCACCAGTTGTTTTATTATCGGCTAATACACCAACAATCAGGCAATCACCACATTCTTTTGCAAAACGTAATAACCGGAAATGACCGGGATGTAAAATATTAAATACACCCGAAACAAAAACCACTTTCTGAATTATGCCTTCCTGTCGATCACACGCAATAGATTCAGTAGTCCGCATATTTTCTGACATTTTATTCCTATGCTTAAGCTATAATCTATTCAACAATTAAAATGGACCTTTAAACCAGTCCCCAGGAACATCGTGATGTTCATGCTCTTCAATCACAACCTTATCCAAAACCAGGTCAAGATCTAACATTTCGTTAATTTTTAAAATTATTGTATTTGTTGTTGGGTAAAAATGTTTTGTCAACCCGTAACTTGTTGGCTCTGGAGAATCAGGCATCGTTATCCTATCTGGCGGACATAAAAGCCTATTCCAACACTCCTTACACACACGTGTTATTATCTCTCCTGCAAATGAACCAGTTTCTGAACCAGTATCCAAAACCAACAGTTTTCCAGTTTTCCTAACCGATGTAAATATAGCTTCCCAATCGACCGGTTTAATAGATCGCAAATCAATTAATTCAACATTGATGTTAAAATCTTTTAATCTGTCAACAGCATGTATTGCCTCAATAGTCATGTATGACATAGAAACAATTGTCAAGTCATTTCCTTCCCGAACAATCCTTGCACTACCTATTGCCACACGATAATCACCACTTGGTACTAGACCAGTCATATTATGCAACCAACGATGCTCAAGAAACACAACAGGATTATCATCAAATATACTTGATAACAACAACCCTTTTGCATCTTCAGGGAAAGTGGGCATAACAACTTTTAACCCTGGAATATGTGAAAACCAAGCATGCAAATTTTGCGAATGCGTTGGCCCTTGCCCCCATCCTCGCCCCAGGATAAGGCGAATAGTTATTGGAACAGATGACTTACCATCAAAAGTGTAATACCATTTTGCAGCACTATTAACTAACTGATCAAGCGCAAGCAAAAAAAAGTCTAATCGTTGATGCACCATAACAGGTCGATAGCCGCCAAGACTTGCACCAACAGCTATACCTGTCAACGCATTCTCTGATGTTGGCATATCAAACACTCGTTCCTTGCCATATTTCTCCTGTAATCCAACAGTAGTACCAAATATTCGTTTTGGATCATCTACACCTAAACCGTAACATATTACTTTTTTGTCCTGATTTAGAGCTATATCTAAAGCATCATTGATAGCCGTTGAAAATGTTGTTTCTTTACAATCCTGATCTAGAGTAGAATTCATATCTATTTATAAATATTATTATATAAACTATCTTTAGCTGGGAAATTTGAACCTTCTGCAAAATCAAAAGCATCATCAATCTCTAAAGAAATTTTTTTCTTCATAGATTGAATTTCATTATCGTTGATAACTAAGTCTAATTTTAATTTATTCTCCAACTTCAATACTGGATCAGTATCTTTCCATGCCTCAAATTCCTCGATTGTTCTGTATCCAATATCATTATCATAATTCGGACCACAATGTTCAATCCATCTATATGTGGAGAATTCGATAAATTGAGGTGAACCAGTTTCGCGTATTTTGTTTATTTTTTCATTAGCTATCTTATAGACAGCTAATGGGTCATTACCATCTGCGTAACTAGATTCTACGCCAATCGACTCAACCATTTCGTAAATTTTTCTTGACTTTGGTTGACGTACAGAAAGAGGTGAGTAAACCGAATATAAATTATTTTCACAGACAAATAAGACAGGAAGATTCTTTACCGCAGAGAAATTAATTGATTCATAAAACACACCTTCTTCTATAGAACCATCACCAAAATACACGCAACTTATTTGATTAGTTCTATTTAATTGTAATGACAAAGCCAAACCAACACCAATAGGCATTGTATTCCCCACAATTGCTGTACTACCCTTAAATCCAACTGATTCATCTATCAGATGCATAGAACCTCCTCTACCACCTGAACAACCAGTCTCTTTACCATATAACTCTGCAATTAATCGATTTAAACTACCACCTTTCCCAAGATAATGTGCATGACTTCTGTGCGTACTAACCACATAGTCATCCTTATTTAATATCATACCTATTACTGATGGCACTGCCTCCTGACCAATAGACAAATGGGTTGGGCAACGCATTTTCCATTCTGAATATCTATTCGCGATCGCTTGCTCGACCAGACGAATTCGTAACATTGAATAATATAATTTCTTTAGCATATCTTAATCGGCATCTTTCATTCGTACAATGCCTAAGGAATAAACCAGTAGTAGTCGCCAGTATAGCCTGCTTCTAAAAAAAAGCTCTTCCAATCATTCACATGCATAAATGTCTTAGCAGTTAAATTCCAACCGTTCATTCTTTCTTGCTCAAGTTCTGTCCTGTATGCATCTACAATTATATATGAAGCCCCTTTACTTACACGCTCTATTTCTTTTATTGCTCGCATACATTCAAGACGTTCTAGATTATGAATAGTATTTATTGAAATAACTAGATCGAAAACATTATCCTCAAAAGGAAGGGTAGTCGCGTTTTCAACTTGCAGGTATGATTTAACTTCTGGAAGTGCATTGTTTATTGCATAATCTGAAATATCAATACCACAGACTGATAACCCTGATATTAAACGAAAAAAATCATACAACATAAACCCTTTACCACAACCAACGTCTAGAATCCTTGAATCACTTGTTAACCCATAAAAACCCTCAAAATCCGGCACCACATGTGTCCAATATTTTGGATCATAATTATAGCCTCCGTATCCATAACGTCGGTCCCCATCAAAAAACTCTCGTCCAAATTTCTGTGCAACCTTCCTGTCTTCTTCTGTTTTTTCTTTGCCTCGCCCATCAACATTTCGTTTTGTTTTTGGGTACGACTTTAATAAATCTATTTCCATAACAAATACTTACTATCTATATATTCAAACAAAATCTGTGTGTTTGTTTTTGTTATCTACAAAATCAAATATTGACAAATTTTTTAAGTGCGTCACGCAGTGATGGTTGCATTTTACCGAAGGGTTAAATTTAAAGAGCTTTTCATTATTCTCTGGAGAAAACCATAATTCCTTGAAACTTCTATCTTTTAATGAACCTAACAATCCTGATTTTGTATAAGCTTTATCCTGACATGTGTAAACAGCTGAATCAGCGCCAATCACCGTAAGATACATTAAATATGGACAGGAATCATAATCTTTGTTAAATCTACCTTCAAGTTGATGGTAGTGATTTACCACGCTAAATTTTTTATCATTTAGCACTATAGATTTTTCTATTTGAGCAGAAACTTCATTATATATTTCTTTATGATAATGATTACTTTCATCAGCTGAGTTACCAACAACCACTCCAGATAATTTCACATGATCTACACCAATATCTTTTAGCTTTTCACAAACATCATATATGTGCTGATGATTTTCTTTGCCAATAATAAAACTAGCACCAAGCACACACTCTGTACCTGTTTTGACAAACAAACTCATATTTCGCATTAATTTAGAGAATGAACCATCTGGAACACCACGCGCTTTCGTATAACTCAAATCATCCCATGCATCCATTGAGATACGTATCCAGGTTCCATATTTTGAAAAAGCTTCAGCCATCGTTCCTTTCAAATTCGAACCATTACTTAACGCAGCAACTTTAACGCCAGCTTTTGCTAATTTCTCTATATGCCGCGGTAAACTTTTATAAAGTAATGGTTCTCCCCCACCCGAAAAAGTAACAGCTCTTACCCCCATACCAATAACATCAGAAACTATCTCATCCATTTTATATTCAGGAATACTATCTTTTAATTCAATATCATCACCAAGCTGCAATGAATTATTTCGATAAGCACAGTACCAGCAATTATGGTTACAGTGATTTATTGGCTTAATTCTAATATGAGTCGGTGCAACAACCTCATGTTTCAAATAAGCATAAAGTGTTCCCGGGTAGTATAAAAACTTATTATTGTTATAAATCATACAATAGAAAAGCCTGAGTTAATTATATACTCTGCAAGCATTTTGACATCACTCTGTGTATATTTAAAATGGTATTCAAATCCGAAAGATCATTATGGTTATGCACTATTTTTTCTTCAACGCACATATAAATCGAGCAATTATTACTTATTATTCCATTACAGATATCATTACGATACCTCTCATCAGAAGGTAACTGATGCATACTATATAAAACGATTCCTGACAAGTTTTTTGATTCTACTACCAAATCACACAAAACCATATAACATTTATCAATAGCATATTCAGCAGCACTCAAAAGGTAGTGCAAATCATTAATCTGACAATAGTTTCTAATTATAATATTTTGTATATGTTGAGGAACCCAATTACCCTCAAACGGCCTTGATGATATATACCCACGACATGTTTTAGGCATAAATATCACTTATTAATAACAGGCAATTTATAAGACATGCCAATTTCACTCATTGCTTTTAATGTAATCGGTTCAAAAAACTCACCAATATTTTTACTTACATACGGAGTAAAAACACTTTTAAATCTACAATTCATACTCCAGCGCGTCTCATTCTCCTTATTAATTCTGTTCCCATGAGGCAAGCTTTGATTAAACAATAAAAAATTACCGTAAGGTACTTCAATCCAAATAACCTTATCTTTTACTTTAGTGTATAATTCTTCACTTGAAATATCAGTATACGTAGAAAACTCATCATGTAATTCTTTCGCTGCAGATGGAGGAAGTATATACATAGCTTTTGTTTTATAACAATCAACAAATGGAAGCCATGTAACTATTTCAAAAGGCGAATCACCAGACCAGGTATCCGCATGTAAATTTAGTAGAGAACTATTATCTTTTGGCAATTGTATACTTAAATTGAGTTTCCTTTGCATCACAAGCTCATTCCCAACAAGCATATTCAAATATTTTTTAGCTAATTTAAAATAAGCGGGGCGAAACCAATTTTCTGAATTTATTGCTTGAATGATATGCAACCTAAACTGATTCAGAACATCTTTCTCAACAAAATTAGAAATGTTATTTAACAGGTATTCAGGGGGATATGTTTTATCCAGAGAAAGATAATCTCTAACAAAATCGATGAGCTTATCTCGCAAGCAATCAAGCAACGCTATATCTTCAACTTTAATTATTATATAGCCATCTGTTAAAAATTTATTCGCAACTTCTTTTTCAGTATCGTCAACGAAGCTATATGGCAAATCAAATTTAAGCATATCAGATTTATCTATTCATAGATATAAATTTTAAAAAGATAAATCAACTTGATAAACCAAAAATCCAATCTTTATTCTTCTCAAGAAAGTTCATTCCTATAGGGTTTTCCATATCATAACTCATATTACCTTGAGAAAATAAATCTTTGTATTTTCGCATCAAATTCTTCTGCTTATTTGATAAAAAAAACTTGCCATTCAGTCTTGACATCAGTTCCATCGTTATCTCAAGTATATCTTCAGTTGAATTGTCAACACAACTATAATCTTCGCCAAGAAACGACTCCTGATCAAATATTGTATCTCTATGTGTTTCCAGTACGAATTTTAAAGGTAAATATTTTTTAGATGAATGATTCATATATTTTTTAGGAATATATACATTATCTCTGCCATGAGGAACATACCCTAGTGGTATAACATTAACAATTGCTCTTGGCTTATCAAAGACTATGGCCACATCAGCTAAACCTGCATTCGTCCCCAACAGAAATTTACACCTGGATACTAAAAATATATCCATAAAATCATTCCTGTACTTTCTTGCATAATCAATATACCGTGGATGTGAAAAATCCATATCCGCATTAATTACTGAGCCCATCCGTAAAACATAACCACCTTGATCAAGAATATATTTCACAGCCTCAATATACGTATTAATATCCGCATTACGCCAATCATGGTAACCCCAATCACAATCAGGATAAGTTTTTGATAAATATGCATTGTCACGAGCAAAAATTAAAACAAACCAATCCTTCTCAGGATCTATACCCATAGACTGTAATTCCGCATTTCCTTTTTCTATTTCTGATTTGACAAATAAAAATGTTGAATCAACTTTCTTTAATATTGAGTCTGTTTCGACATTCTCATCATGCGGTAATTCACCTTTTATATCTGTATGCAACAATAACCATTCCATTGAATAAAATATCCATGATGCCAAATAACTATCAAAAATAACCATATTACGCTTGAGCATCTTCAGTATTTGTTTATTTGCAATTACTCCACCTTGTCTTGAACGGCTAGTAAAAAATATATCAAAACTTCTTTTGCTCTTATTTGTTAACTTTTTTCTTCGTAAGTACATCTCCGGTTCTAAAGCAAGATGCCCAAGCCTCCCTGTTGGAATAGAAAAAAGATTTATTCTAATAACGGGCCTAAGAATATATATCGAGGGTATAACTAATATCGCTATAGGGATGCCGATCGGCTTCATAATTAAGCTAAAGATTATACGTCTTTTAACTAAATACCATAATTGCTTATATTGACCATTTTTAAGCTTAAACAAAAGGTAATTTTTTCTCTCATTCCAGTTCAATTGATACAACCCTTAGTGTTGAAAAGTATAGTAAATCTACCATGGGTGCTTTACCCAAGATACTCAAACCATTTTTCAGTGGCGATTGCGATTTTCTCAGGATTCCATATTGGCGCTTCCTTCCAAGCATCCAGCCTTTTAATCATTTCATCGACACCCTGCTCAAGGGTAACTTCAGCCTTCCAATCTAACAGGTTATTTATTTTTGAAATATCTGCAAAGGTACAATCTGGCTCACCAGGCCTTTTGGGAATATTTACAACATCGCCACCTAATAATTCGACTAATCGATTAACGCTATAGTGGTTATTACTGCCAACGTTCATCGCCTCACCAGATATATCAGAATTAGCTGCAGTAACAAAAGCATTTGCTATATCAGTCACATATGTAAAATCACGAGTCTGCGTTCCATCACCTACCACAGTATAGGGTTTACCATGTATTTTTTGAGCAAGGAAAACGCCAAATACAGCCCCATATGCACCTGTTGTACGAGATCTTGGCCCATAAACATTAAACAGGCGCAAAGAAACCGCAGGCAAATTATATAGTCGACTCCAATGCAACACTAATTCTTCCCCCATATATTTAGTTAATGCATAGGGGTATTCAGGCTTAATTGGTGATGACTCAGGTGTTGGATATTTTTCTGGAATACCATAACTAGAAGAAGATGCAGCATAAACAAAACGTTTAACTTTTGCATTTCTCGCACACTCCAACACATTAAATGTCCCCGTGACATTAGCATCATAGTATTTTTCTGGGTGTTCAATCGACGGGACAATATCAGCCAAACCAGCAAGGTGAAACACCCAATCAACACCGTCAAAATATTTATTCAATTCATCCATATCAAGAATATCTACCTTTTTAAAGTCAAGCCTGTTGTTATCCTGAAAAGATTTAATATTTCCCAACCTTCCACATGATAAATTGTCCACAATTACAACTTCATGTCCATTTTCCAACAATAATTCAGAAAGGTGGCTACCAATAAAACCTGCTCCACCTGTGACCAATGCTTTCATAAATCACCCTCTATTAAATTCTTCATATAAAATTAACATGAGGTATTTTATTTGACTTAATATTATCCAGATAACGATTAACCTCATCCATTCGACAATTTACACGGCATTCATTTATATCCAGTTCATTTTGAACAAAATGAAAATTATCTTTTCTTTTATTGCCTTGCCATACATCCTTAAACGATTCGTCGGTTATATTCCCATAGCTAAATCTATTATCTAATAAAAATGCACTACACCCATAAACAGAACCGTCCGCCATTATATAACCCCAAACAAAGGGGGTGGCGCTGCATTTTTTATATCGAACAGCATTATCTTCAACATACTTTAACATAGTGTTTTTTCTGAAAATGACACTAAAGTTATCTGTGCTCATGCAGTCAAGAGCATCAGCCATTTCCATGTATTTATGGTAATCAATATTTTCATATACTTTAGTTTCACTAAACAAATGCTGCGAGTAGGGTTTAATAACAAGATAATCAACACCTATATCATCACGACACACTCTTGCCAGCTCACTCATTTCATCAGCATTTTCAGGCAATAGCAAAGTTTGCACACCAAGAGCACATTCCAGGTTGTTCTTGCATTTATACTCAACAGAATTTCTTAAATTAGCAACTACTTTGTCAAAGTCTTTTTCCTTTGTCTGGTGTATTTTTGCATACGTTTCTGCTGTACCAGCATTCATCGATACTTTTATCCACGAAATTTTATCCAGTGACTGCTCAATAAACTTCTCATTCATTACCGTGGCATTTGTTGTAAATGAAATATCAATACCTGCATCATAAGTAATTTTTACTATTTCATTGATTTTTTTGTGTAGCAATGGCTCACCTTCACCTGCATACATTATACTTTTAACACCAAGCTCTGCCATTTCAGGTATCCGCTTTCGCATAACATCCACATCAAGTAATCTTGATTTGTAACCTATATAATCAACAGCACAAAATGTACAACGATGATTACATGCGCCTACAGGTGCCACCTCAACATAAATAGGATATACTTCTTTAGCTTTTTCCCAGTCATTACCAACATCGAGTAGTTCTGCCGTCCGCTTAGGGTGATAGATTAATTTGTGACTGTCTATTGAAAATATGTCATTACTCAATTTTTTTCTCTCTTATCCTGTCATTAAATGCATAATTAAACATTTATCGCGACCAAATCTGATTAAATGCCGTTCTAAAAGAACTTTCCTCAACCATTTGCGAATGTCTTTTCTCAACCATCGTTAAACCTGCCTCAGTTAAATATTTTGAAGACATCTTTGATTGCTCATCGAATTGATCATCGATTTCAATTATTACGCCCTGTACATTCTTTAATAAAGATTGGCCACCTTTTAAAATAAGATGCTCGATTCCATCGACATCCATTTTTATATAATCTGGCACTGTAATATCCAGGCATTTAACAGCATCATTCATAGTAATACCCACAGTTGAAAACTCAAACACTTTACTCATAGGCTTTCCATTATGCCCGTACGTTTTATCAAATGTCGAAAGCGCCCCTCCCCACTCAGTTGTTGTCATATTCAATTTACTTATGGATATGCTATCTGTTAATGGTAATGGCACAATCACAACCTGGCCAACCAAATCATTGAGAACAATATTTCGCGCAAGCAATTCAAGATTAAATACTGACGGCTCAAAAGCAAAAACTTTGCAACCACGAGATTTAGCAGCATAACAACTATATAAACCTATATTTGCACCAATATCCCACACAACAGAACCATCAGGAATATTGTCAACCCATTCTAATGTTTCTGGCTCTTTGCTAGAAAACGTTTCTATGCGCATCTTATTAAGTAAATTAGGTATGGAGAATTCCATTTCCACTCCATTATGACTTACATATTGCGTTCTATTCATACCAGCAAATATTATCTGCGAGTTAAAATAACGACCAATAACGAATTTATCTGTTAGAGAAACCCATAAATCAATCAGATACTTAAGAAATCTTTTGACAATTATTTTCATACCACACAACCCATTTAAACCTGAAATTATTTACATTTATATGCTTTTTCGTCACTTATCAATTAGTAATATTCAATATGGTTGATATCACCCACATGTTTTTTGTTCCCCATCAAAAAATGTTCCCCACTCATCTAGCCAATTATTTTGTACATTCCCACATAAATTATTATAATTTTCTCTCGCCTGTTCAATTTCAGGATTACTCCACCAACTCTCAGGATAATCAAGTATCTTGTCAATATGGCTTGCAGCATGAACTGGATCTGAGAAAACAATATTTTTCTCAAATAAATCAATTAACAAATCATCAAAATATGGATTTAGTTCCCATAAATCCCTGTTGTAAAGCATAATTACAGGTACCCCTGAAATCATAGCCTCAGAAAATGTAGTTGAAGGATATGTGCAAATCAGTAATTTTGAGTTTTTAATAGTATCTTTTAGAGATTTATATAGTGAAATCTTATCTTTTCCAAATGCATCTATATAGCGCTGTTTAGTATTCCAACCATAATCAGGGGCTGGTCGTATCCTTAGATCATTAAATGCCTTTATTGATAGACACTTAACAAATTCATTTTTTTGACGATAATCTTCTAGCACTAACGAGGATGTGGGTCCTGATTGTATAAAGTACGAGTACAAAGGCGATTCAAAACCAACTAGAGAAATATCACGTCCCGGTTTTCTTTTTTGGATATAATTGATAAGTTTGCTTGGAGATAATTTCAATTGATTCGAATTGGTTTCTACATGCCATACAATTTTTTTGTCCGCAATTTTTTCTTCATGCGCAGTCATTAATGACATCCCATATGGAATTCCGCCACCGTGATCAATAATAAACATCTTATTTTTTTTCTCTGTTTGCTCAGCACTCCAAACCTTAAAAAGTTCATTATTATAGTGAGATATTGCTGTAAAGATAATACCAGCATCCTGATTAATTAAGCTGGCACTATTTTTCAGCACAGGAAAGCCTTCTAAATATGCAATCGGAATATTCTTAACAACACAGTCTTCCAAAAAAGTTTCAAATATATTTATTGCTCCTATATCGAGTTTATTATTTCTGAATTCAGATGAAACTTGCGGGTAAAACAATTGCTTATTAAATACTGAATTCAATCTTGGAAGCTGATTCAATCTAAAAGAAATTTCAATTAGAGACCTTAGATTAAAGTAACCATTAACAATAATTACTTTTGAATCTTTCTGTAACAACCCTACAAACTTATCAATCCAGGATGAAATTTTGTTTTTTAATGTGGCTTTTCTGATACCGGGACGATTTAATATATCATCACTTGCATAATAAGTAACTTTTGTTAATTTTATTTGCTTTTTATAGTAACCTCTCAATATATCTGAGAAAATCTTATGGTTCCATCCATGTCTATTTGCAAGATAAGTAAGATCATCATAATCATATGGGATAAATTTTTCATCAGGGTAATCATGAAAAAAAGTTTCGCATAAATCATATTTCTCAAACGCCAACCTTAAGCTTTCCCATCGATCCCAGAGTATTGGAACATAAAGGAATAACCATGGCCCAAGTATAATCCTCCAATACCGTAATGATTTATTGATATTGTGATATTTATTTAGTGCATCTGATAATTCAAAAATAATTCGTTCGTTTAGGTCTCTTATATATTCATAATCCTTATGTAATTTCTTTCGATCAGACCAATGAAAACACATTGTTTCATGATTACGTTTTTCAATTAAAGTCTGTTTATTATAAAGCTTACACCACTCACCAATAAATAAAATATCTTGTGTATCTCCCCAAGTTTCTTCAAGAGCAGTTGTAACCAGTAGCTTAGCATCAGAACCTGGGGGCATCTATTACTCCTAATAACATATTGAGTAAGTAAATATATTTATGCGTTCAGACATTTCTTACACACACCATTTGGTTTATTTTCTACAAAACTTTCTCGAATTTGATTAATCTTGTTACCCTGCCAAATCTCAGATAGGGTTTTATTTTGCATATTATCCAAATTAATATAATAACCCCAGAAAGAACAACATGGTTGAACGTCACCATTTGCTCGTATTGTTAGACTATTCCTAGGCTGATCACAGTCTACATTTTCGGTTACAGCTTCAAGATTAGTTTTAGTGAAATTCGGCTGAGCGACAGGTGGTTCAATATAGTCCTGGAAAGCAATGTAATCTACTTTATTTTTCCAGTAGTTATAAAAATCACCTACTTCATGCTTATTAATTTCATTAACAACAAAACTAACACGAACTATCGGTAACGTTGCTTTTCTATTTTTCTTAATTTCAAGAAATCGTTCAATATTTGCCATCACTTTTTCATATTTAGCACCTACCCTAATCTTCTCGTAAGTTTTTTTCGAAAACCCGTCAAAACCTATTAACAATCGAGTTAAACCACTGTCTATTATTTTTTCTGATTTTTTTTCATTTAATAACACAGCATTAGTATTCATCATAATATCTATAAAGCCATGTTCTTTTGCTATTTTTATTCTTTCAAATATTTTTTTATTTAGAAGTGGTTCTTCAGTGCTATTCATAGCAATTGAGGGGCAATAGTGCTTGCTTGCTTCCTCCATAATTTTCATGAAAATTTCATCACTCATAAAAGTCTCGTCTGTCTTAAATGATACTTTTTCCGGGTATGATATGACACACATCGGACATTTTAAATTACACTTAAACTGTTGTTCTAAAACCAAATACAATGGGAAATCAATTGCCTCTTTTGTATTGATCACTTCATTCCATTTTTGCCTGTATTCTCTAAACTTCTCACCAACAATATCTGTTAATAATTGATGAATATCTTTTTCAGATTTAGCACTAACCCTGTCATTTGAATAATCAAAACTCATAACTACCTCATAATCATGTAATTATCTAGCCAAAGACAGTCAAGATCTGAATTTTCAAATACATAGTAAGCATCTTTTTGAGTACTCACTATTGGAAACCCATGCAAATTAAAACTAGTATTTAACATACATCCATCACCGGATGTTTCACTGTATTCTTCTATAAAATTATATAGCTCGTGATTTTGCTCCTTGCTCAGAATTTGAGCCCTTACAGTATTATCAGCCAGATGACATGCCGCCTTTAATGCCCTTTTCCCTTCATCTGTTGTATCAAAACCTATTGTCATATACGGTGATGAGATATTTTTAGTATTAACCAGATATCGTTCAGCGAACTTATCAATAATAATTGGTGCAAATGGCATCCAGAAGTCCCTATTCTTAATCATATGATTAATTTTTTCCTTAACATCTATATTGTCAGACTTCGCCAGCAGACTTCTATTACCTAACGCTCTTGCACCAAACTCCATTTTCCCTATACATCTACCTACTACTTTATAATTTTCGAGTTGCTCGATGATATAACTATTTGATGGGTTATCCACTACAGTGTATTTTGATTTTGCATTACTATAAACTTCCTCATCAAAGTTGGGCTTAAATCCAAGATATAATGAATTTAGAGGGATGTTTGTATTTTTTCTTATCTTGTGGTTGTAATAGTAAGCAGCACCAATACAATTGGTTTCATCAGAAGGATTACCCGGAACATAAAAATCTTCGAGGCTTGTAATTTTTACAATTTCACCCATCGCCTTTATATTCATTCCGACACCACCACATAACACTATTTTTTTAATTCCGTATTTTTTAATATTTTGCTCTACCCATTTAACAAGCAACTCTTCAACATACCGTTGAATTCCACCAGCAATATTGTCAAACCTAAAACCCTTTAATTTGTTTCTGTAATAATAATAGCTATCTGGAATATCATTCTTAATAATGAATTCACCGTCTTCAACACCCATGTATTCTTCAAATATCTCCTTTACTCTAGTGAGATATTTATCTTTAGCATAAGGCGCCAGGCCCATAACTTTATATTCGTGCTCATTTGGCTTCATACCCAAAAGCAAAGTAATATATCGATAAAGTCTGCCTATATTAGCATCACCAGTTTTGTATACTCTTTTGAAATTACCATTTTTATCAATCAAGCTTACAGTGGCATTTAAACCATCGCCAATACCATCAATCGTTAAACCCAAGACTTCTTCTTTATATGCAAATTTTGATGTGAAATATGCATATGCTAAATGACAATTGTGGTGTTCAACCGTTTTTATTCTGTTTTTATCAACATTCATTTGCTCAAGTATTTCAATACGATAATCAAAGGTTGTATTTCTATGTGCATCGCCTTTCATTTTTTTATGCCAATAATCACTTGGGTATTGCTGCAAATCGATTTTATCTTTAAATACCTGGATATAATCTACTTCTTTATTTTCATATATTCTTGGGTACCAATATTCATCCTGTTCCTTAATATAGTCATCGATATCAAAGCTATCATAACGACGTAATACCTGATATGGAAATGAGTAACCAAATGATGGATATAACCAAATATCGATATCATCAATCTCAAGATTATTGGATGCTAATATCCACTCAATAGATTTTATAGGAAATGCACTATCATTTTTTATACGACTAAACCTTTCTTCACTAATCGCACAAACCATTACTCCATCTTCCATATAGGCTACAGAGCTATTTATATTCCAATGTATTGATATTATCTTCATTTTTTATTAATGCGACAAAAAATATTATCTCTCCAAGTTAACTGCATATAAAATACTAATGTGTAGCCTAATTAAAGAATTTTCTGACTTCCTTTAGGCAAAATGTCTTCCGCAATCAATTTTTCGATCCCCTGCAATAGCAAATAATCATTCCATTTTCGAGATATAAATTGAACGCCAAAAGGAAGAGCTTCAGGCGATCTAAATTGAGGCGCTGTAATAGCTGGCAAATGACCAAAAGTCCATATCAATGATGGGTCTTCAATTGTTTTTTCATTTCTTAATGGAGCACTGCTAGAAGTCGCTAAACTTATTATAATATCGTAGTCCTTAAACAACGAGTCTAACTTAGAACAAAATTCATCTTGATACTTCAAAGCATCTGTATATTCTTTTAGACTAATAACTTCTCCTTTATTTATCATTTCCATCATTAAAGGAGTAATCTTCAGATCCTTATCTATCTCTTTCTCATTTTTAAAGTAATATGAAAGTGATTTATTATATATAGTTGCATGCTTACTATGTACATTAACAAATTCCTCTGGCCATTCGATCTCATCCACAAAAAAACCATTTTCTTTTGAAATTTTATTTACTAAATTTTTAATTTCATCCTGTACATATTTTTCTGCCATATCCCATACATGCGTTTTAACAAAACCGATTCGCCATGGTATTTTTAAATTTTTTGGATGCGAGCCATAGAAATCAACATTTTTGTACACGTATGGATAGTCTGGTCCACTTACACGTGATGAATCTAAAATAACACGTAAACTTTCCCCATGAGCTGATAAAAAACCTATTGAGTCAAGTGAATCAGTTGTTTTAAGTGATCCTGTTCTAGGTATCATTCCAAACGAAGGTTTCATTCCCCAAACACCGCAAAAGCTGGCAGGTCTAGTTATTGAACCTGCTGTTTGAGTTGCTAATGTAAATGGTACCATCCCTCTTGTAATTGCTGCTGCAGAACCACTTGAGGAAGTGCCTGGGGTTCGAGAAGGATCATGAGGGTTTATAGTTTTATTAAGAGCATGAACAGCGAACTCAGCGGTTACTGTTTTTCCTACAATAACACCTCCCTCAGAAACAAGTGAATCTACAACACGAGCATTATTTCCAGGAGTAAATCCTTTCCAAATAGGCGACCCCATTTCAGTTGTAAAATCTTTAGTATTAAATACATCCTTTACACCAAATGGAATTCCTGGCAATTTAAGATTTTTATTTCTAACTTGTCCCCCAACTTCAAACCTTTCTAACTCTAACCTAGTCCTAGCCAAGTCAATAGTTTCCCATGCTAAGGTTTTACTTTCATATTTTTCAATAGAACTTATTGTGGCAACTGCTAAATCACGACAAGACAAATCACCTTTTTCAATTTTTTGAATTATCTGTGGGAGTGAAAAATCTAAATAAATATTACTCATACACTATCAGTTTTGTTTTTTTTAACACGTGGATCAGGACTGTTAAGATGTTTTTGAATAACCTGCTCAACAAAAGGAACTATACGCTCAGCATTTTTTCTTTCCTTAATATAAACTGGCAACTCTACACCACTGAGCTCTTCTAACTTTTTGTCATCCATTAATTTATAAAATGTTTCTTTACTCATGCCAGTTGTTTTTAAAAAGTAATCTAAGGCTTCAGGTTGCTCACGATCAAATTTCGAAATAAGTTCAAACGCTTCAGTTCTGGTTAACAGACCATTACGTACATCAACTGAAGCTTGCCAGCTTGCTCTTCCAAATCCTCTTTTCAAATAACAGGTAAAGTCATGCATACCTGCCATTATACACTCTGCACTTTTGTACCCCTTATATGCACCTTCCATTTCTGTTTCTCGCCAACCATACTCTTTTATAATAAATTCTGTCTGTCTTTCTTCATCCCAGAACATATAATCGCCAATATGGATTCCCCAAACTCCTGTCTCATCAATTTCTTCGTAGCTTGGCAACTTGAATGGGTATAGATCTTTCCTGGTTAAGTCATCCCCGACCATTTCATCTGATGTTAACTTTGCCGAAACCTTCGTAAAATAGTCTCGATCAAATTTATGTCTATTTGGATCTAAATATGAGGTACGCCCATCATTTTCAGCAATAGACTCACCCCATACTAATAACGGAATCTTAAAGTTAACCGCTACCTGCAGTGGAAATGCACCAACACCTGAATGGCAATGCCAACAGGAATCCCCAATCGCACTAATCGATTTTTTTGCTAAACGTTTAACTAATCCTCTAGAGGGTGTAAATTGCAGATGATCCAGGTCAAATACTTCTAAACATCTTTGCAGATTATAAAAACCAGTTTCAGAAAACCAGTTATGACTAAATGTAACAGCTAATGGCTTTAACCCATAAACCTTAGTAAGTATGTGAGCCTGATAAAAACTATCTTTACCACCTGATATCGGTAAAATACAGTCATAATTTTCTCCAGACTTATTTTTTGCGTTTTCTAATATCGTCCGCAATTGTTTTTCACGCGACAACCAATCAATATGCATTTTTTCTTCTGATGATCTGCATGCTGTACATATGCCCATTTCATCAAACCCTACACCTTCCTGTGTTTCTGGCATACAACAACGCAAACAATAATTAATATCTTCTAAAATACTATTCATAACATTACATTCTAATTAAATTAATTAAAAGACAAGTCTATTTAACCCAAGCAACACAATGTAATTTATAAAATAAAAACACGGGTAACTCATGCCATTTAATAAACACTTAAAGCTCTATGACGACTCGGAGAAGATACACATATTTAGGACATTTATCCTTCTTTTATTCTTTAAAAGCTGTCCGACTAATATACCTTCCTGTTTAAACCCTAACTTGTTATATAGTGAGATTGCTGAATCATTATCCTCGCTAACTCCAAGGTTAATCTTGTATAAATTCAATCTATCAAAGGCATGCTCGATTAATTTTTTCGAAGCTTCAATTGCATAACCATTGCGATGGTAGTTATTATCTATAAGAATTTTATATTCCGCCGTTCGATGAATAAAATTTATATTACAAAGCTCAATATTACCGATATGTGCTTTCTTGTCTTTTAAATACACACCAAGAAAAATCGAATAATCTGATTGTGATTTATTATGGATATATTTAATTATATCGTCTTTAGCACGAGGAAACTCGGCATGTTCAGTATAAATATCATTTTTCTGATTATTTAAGAAAACAAAATATTCGTTGATATTATCTTCATCAACAGGACTCAAGTACAACCTTTCAGTTTCTAAAAATGGCGTTATGTTATACATCAAAAACCTTCCTTATTGCTAAAACTATGTCATTAACATCGCTAGCACTACTCGGTGATCTTATATGTTCATTTATAATCATCTGTTCATAGTACAATTTTTCTGCATTAGGACATATTCCTGGCCCATAATTCATATAACACTCTTTATTTTCAACTGCGCCAAATGGATAGTTTCTTTTGTAAAGATTTTTAGTTTGATATACCGGCTGAGTATAAAGAGGTTTTGTATACCCCTGATAAAACATAATTCCTTCCGCATTAGCTGCAGTTACAAACTCCTCTCTTTTCACACCTGCGGTTTCATTTAAAAATCGCAATGGATATATGTAATATGTATTTTTACAGTTCTCACGTTCTACTGGAGGTACGAGAGACTCAATATCTTTAACACCTTCAGTTAACTGTTCAACTAACTCAATTCGTTTAACATTTATACCATCGAGTTTCATTAACTGCGTTCGTGCAATTGCTGCTTGAATCTCTGTAAGACGATAATTAAACCCTGCAATATTTATTATATTTTCATATCCCGCTGCTTCAACGACTGCTTCACCATGATTTCTTATCAGTTGAAGTCTGTAATTTAAATCTGAATTATCTGTAATACAGACTCCACCTTCACCCGATTGTATTGTTTTATTAACATTAAGACTAAAAACACCAATATCCCCAATCGTACCAACATATTTCCCTTTATATTTAGCCCCATGTGCCTGGGCACAATCTTCAATAACCTTTAGATTATATTTCTTAGCTAGAATCATAATGGCATCCATATTTGCTAGCATTCCAAACTGATGTACTACCAATATAGCCTTTGTTCTACTAGAAATAAGTTGCTCAATAGATTTTGGGCACAAACTTCCTGTTTCTAGTTCAACATCAGCAAATACAGGAATTGCTCCATAGATCATTGGTGCCATTGCACAGGCTGTCATTGTGTACGGTGACACAATAACTTCATCACCATATCCAATTTCTAAAGCTGCAATTGCGGCATAAAGTCCAGATGTTGCACTATTAACTGAGACAGCATACTCACATTCATAGTACTCACACCATTCTTTTTCCAGTGCTTGTACTTCTGGACCACCGGTAAATGAAAAAGGATAATCTGGAGTATGCGAACCTTCAAAAAGTGATAAATATCCACTATCCATCACCCGGCAAACTGCCTGTTTTTCGTCTTCACCAGTTGTAATATTATCTTGCCAGCGAGCTGTTCTAATTGGTAATCCACCGTTAACTGCAAGCTCAATTCTTTTCAGATCTATCATTTTATTCACAGCCAACGCTCCAGATCATTTGCATTGTCGCAGCAATATCCTCGAGCAATACGCCATCGAGATAGTCTTTGTTTTGAGTTTTCAAATATAAAGAAATCATGTTTATAGCTTCTACTATTGGGCTAGCTTCAATATTTTCCAGGTTTAAATCAGAACGAATTAAAATACGTTCATTCATAACGTTAACAAAAACTGTGTCCCATAATATCTCACTCTCAAAATTGAGAATCCTTAATCGACCTTTCTCAAACTTAAGATCAATGTCAAACAATTGGTAATACTTCTCATTAAAGCCATGAAACCAAACTGGTATTTTTGCATCAAAAATTGATGCGCGTACTGTTAGCGTAGGATCATTTTCATGCTTGCCAGGCCATTCCTCTAAAACCACAAAATCATTCAATTTTTTTGAGAACAGATAGTTCATAATATCAACAAGATGAACTCCATTGTGTTTCCAGCCACCATAATAAAACATGTCGACTCGAACTAATTCACCAAACTCAGATGCTTTATACTGTTTTCTTATATTGCGATATAATGGATTGAAACGTCGACTGTGATTAACCACAATAACCACACTTTTTTCACCTGATAATTTTTGCAAATCATCTAATTCTATTTTTGTTCTACATGCAGGTTTTTCAAGAAATATAACTTTGAGCGATGAAGAACAATGCTCAAGCACATCTTTAACAATTTCATAATGTGACTCATCTGGCGTACAGATTGAAATTACTTCTGGCTGCAACTTCTCTAATAATTCTTTGTAACTATTACTCTCTTCTTTTATCGAGTACTTTAAAGAAAATTCTTTAGACTTACCAGAATCCTCATCAACACAACCAACTATTTTAAAATCCCCATTATTTAAATATGCTAATGCATGTCCATAAGGATATTCAGAATCCAGATCGTCCCATCGACCCGCAATTTTTCCACAACCAATAATTATTACCTTATTCAATCAGCTTCTCTAAACACTTTCCAGCGTCGCTCTTCATTCTGGTTAATACTAATCAGTTCAGGTTTTGAATTTAAATAATCAATAATTTGAGCTAGTGAAAAATGATGCTGACCATGCTTATAAAAGTGAGTTATTAATTTATCGATAAACTCAAAATCTTTGGATGTATCTACTTCAAGATAAATATCAGGATAGTAATAGTATTCTGGCGCTTCGACATTTAATACTGAAAGATTATTGTTATTTGTAATATGAATACTTACATGTTCACGTAGCGGATCATTAATATCTATGGTCTCATCTGCATAAACAAGTAATTTAGCGTTATAAACTATTGCTTCCTGACCTGGTGGGTAGGTAGTCTTAAGTGAGTTACATACACAATGATATTTATTCTGATATTTTAAATATAAACCTATCATCTCATCAATAATATGCGGATCTGATAATGGCGAATCACCAAAGAACTCGACATGAGTGTCTATTTTATGTTCTTGTATCACACCTGCAATTCGACCTAGAACATTATTTTCACTCCCTCGATAATATTTGACCCTTTTTTTAACGCAAAAGTTTACAATTTCATCATCTAAAGAGTTAGTAGTTGTTGCTACTATAACATCATCCAGCAATTTTGCTCTTTTCAAGCGTTCAATATGCCATTCTAAGAGTGGCTTACCGCAGACCACCTTCATTACTTTACCCGGAAGTCGGGACGATCCCATTCGCGCCTGAATTGTTCCAACTATTCTCATACGTATATCTTTTTATCCAACCGATTTTCAATGTGGCTAATAATACGTAAAAGTGAACCATTAAACCTATCACCTACTAAATCATTTTTAATTTGTATCTCTCGATTAAATATTTTAATCAAATCATCTTTATTGTTTGCAAGATATGTGACATTAATATCATTGCCAATAAATGTACGATTCTGAGCTGGCCTATACGTTATAACATCTGCTCGAATCCTTGCAGCCTCAAGTAATAACATAGACCCCATACCTATAACAAAATCAGGAAATAAGATTAATCCATTAATATCATCACAATCCGCAATAAATTCAACAATACAAGTTGCATCATGTAATACATCACTAAATTTACTCGCATTTTCATCCGGGTGTAGTTTTATAATAAGCCTATCATCTGCCCCCATAGTATCTACTATATCTTTTAATACATCGAATTCATCAAACCCGAGAAACTGATCACTATTTTTTGGAAAGGCAGATAACAACTCCTCTGAGACAAACAATACTGTTACCCCATTAATTGCATTTCCGTCATAACGGTAACCTGTAGACTTAACAGATTCATCGGTGTTCGGTACTTCCTCTAAGACAGGATTACCAACTATGAATATATTATCCTCTGGAATTCCAGCTACAATTGCATTATTCATAGCCTCAACATCATTTACTAATATGTCATCAGGAAGAACCCGTTCATCTTCTAGAAAGTACCGTTCTTTCATCCAGGACCAATGTTCAACAAAAGAAATAGTATATGTTCCATTCTGTTTCGCCCATTTTGTAACATAATTATCAAGACTATCTCCGACACAAGCACTTGTAACAACGCATTCATATTTGCTACATTCCGGGAAAGGAAAGTTAAGTTCACAGTCTATCCCATGCTTTAAAAAAGTCTTTTGAGATACATTTGTACCAAAACACTCGTATGGGTAATTAATATGCTTAATTATTCTTGAGAGATACTCAGCAGGACCCGCATCTCTCGTACAAAACAAGAGCATCATTTAACCTCATGCGTATCATTAAGTGTTATTAAATTTGGCGTCCTACTATTAAATTTACCATCCAGGTACAAATCAACTATCTTATCATCAAACAGATCGTAGATAACCTTAAGATGTTCAGGAACAAAATCTGAAGTCAAAAACAACTTGCCTAATGACTTTTGATGATGGGTGTCAATATCACCCTTGGCCAACCTCTTTAGAACATCAATTGCAAGACCAGAAGATTCAACAACAGCTTTAGCTGCAACGCCATGCATTGAATCCCCGTTCTTAAGAGTCGGAACAGCATGACAAATAATATCACCTGCATCAGGCTTATCTGTAATTAAATGTAGAGTAGTACCCGCATATTGTGGTTCAAGATTATAAAAGGGCCAGAATAATGTTGCGCTGCCTCTATACCATGGTGACAAACCAAGATGAAGGTTAATACTATATTTAGGCAATATAGATAATACAGGATCTAAAATCATACCAGTCCCAAAAATCATTACAATATCAGGAGTGCATTTTTGTACATACTCGGCCACTTTATCTGTTGATAATTCTGACTCTTCAACAAATATTGGATTATATTTATTATAAATATCAGTTGATAACTTGCCAAAAACTTCTTCTTCTATAGCATTCCTTTTCTGAAAATGACTAAAGAATAATTCTTTTTCATGTTCTGAAAGGCCATCAGGTATAGAAGGCTGCATATTTTCACGATTTTCAACAACAACACCAACAGGTTCTATATAGCCCAATAGTTGTTCAAAATAGTAAAGATGTCGATAGTGATCACCAGAAAAAAAAATAACTTTCATTATTTGTAGCTACCTATTGATAGAATAATATTCATTCAAATAATCACTCGAACATAGTCCACTGTAATACATCATCTTCAGATATAGAGTGTCGCACTTGACGACCAATTACATCATCAATATTCCTTGGACAAATTCCATGCGCAGGCCTTTTCCATGTCAAATGATTTTTACTGATCAATGTCCCTTTTTTTATATCTGTCACTGCAACAAGGCTCCTACGCGCATTAAGTCGAGCAGGTGCTTCTGTTTCTAGCGGGTGTTTTTTCTGTCCACCTAACAATGTGAACATCCGGTCTAGTGAAAGGCGAAAAAGTTTTAAATCTTCTTTATCCATTGCATGGTAATGATCGTTTCCCGGTAATGTTTTATCATGAGTAAAATGTTTTTCGAGAATTACTGCCCCAAGAAGTGTCGCAATCTCAAGTGACTTCATATCCTTTGGCAGAGTATGGTCTGAATAACCAATAATTTTATCAGGGAATTTTAATTGTAAATCCTTGATCATTCCTAAATTCGCACTTTCATCTTCAGTTGGATAATTCAAAATACAATGTAATAATGAAACAGGAACATTTTTACTATCAATCCATTCAACAGCCTCTTGCACCTCATGTAAATATGACGCGCCAGTTGAAAGAATAATTGGCTTTCCAAAATTACATAAATATTCAATAAATGGCTTATTAGTTATGTCTGATGATGAAATTTTAAAAACATCCATCATATCATTAAGGAAATTTGCTGACTCAACATCAAATGGTGTGCTCAAAAATTCAATATCTGCCTTATCACAATAGTTTTTTAATTCCTCATACTCTGATTTCCAGAACTTGTCATATTTTTGAAATAATTTAAACTGACTATCTGTGGGTTCCTTAGTCATATCCCAATAGGCCGGTGAATTTTTTGACGCGATAGTATCCGCTCTGTATGTTTGAAATTTTATCGCATTTGCACCGCCTTCTGCCGCCTCATCAATAAGACGCTTGGCAATATCCATGCTTGCTTCATGGTTTACTCCAGCTTCTGCAATTACATAAGGTTGACACAATGTATTATTGCAGTTAAGAGTTTTGTCAAAGATATCTTTTATCTTCATAAGATTCTATCAAGCCAGTTATATTTATAGATTATATAAACATATAAAATGATATGTTTAATTCAATAGTCCTTGTATAAGGTCAACAACATATTGCTTGTTTGACTTAAAACAAAACTTTTTATTTCTATTGAATAATTTTTTCCGATAGTTGGCATCATCAAGTAGTTTAGTCAAATTGGCAGCTACGTCAGACTCCGTTTCATCCTGGCTATATTTATCTAATACAATAAAGCCATTATTATCGCAGGCAAAAGAATGTGTTTCTTCTCTACCATGCAGAGGAATAACAATCGCAGGGATGTTCATATAAGCTAGCTCATAAACTGTACGGCCATTTGAAGTTATAGCAATCTGTGATTTTTCCATAACCCTTGAAATTACACCCGTAGCATGTGTTAATGATACAGATTTATCATTTTCTATTTTTTTTCTTAGTCTTTCATATCCTGCATATGCAGGACCTGTGACAATATTTATATGTATATTTCGTGATAGACATATATCTTTAATGGAATGATATATCTTACTGGATAAATCATGCTGATCCGTGCCGCCAAATGCCAACAACACACTATCTATATTCTCATTAAAATTATTCGGCTTTGCATCATGAAACTCATCTCTTATAAAAAAATAATCAATACCCCATAGGATATTATCACCGTCTATTTGCGGTTCATCATAGAGCTCATTAATTACAATATCTGCATGTTTCACACCATCACCCAGATCTTCAAAATTCACTACCTTAATTCCGTGTTCTTTTAGAGGTAATGTATCACTAGCGTCCGTGTTCAATATATCGTTAATAACCAGATCAGGATCCAATGCTATGATTTCATTTACAACCTGTTTCTTATCATAAATTCCTAACCAGTAATCATAGCCAGCCAATTCATTAACAGCGACTCTATTCGATGTATCACTAACAAATAAAATCTCATGATCTGTCACTTCATGTGCAAGTGAAATTGCACGATAAATATGCCCCATCCCTACTTGCTCATTTCCAATAACCCGAAAAACAATACGTTTACGCTGTAAGAGTTTCTCACAAACCCACCAATCCTGAAATGATGTAATTACAAAAAGTTCATCCTCAAGCTCCCATGGAAGTACTTTTAAATCTTCTTTACGCCATTTTTTGATAACATTACTCTTCATTAAAGTAAATGCACTGGAAACAACTCTATGTATCTCACCGCTATCGCCAAAAGCAATTTGATAGATGTTCTGAATACAATTATTTAATGTATAAAGCCTTTCTGACTTCACAGGCTTTAAAACATCTTGACCACTTTCAGATAATCTAGATATGGCATTTTTGATCGACAAAATATCCAATATAGGAGCATAAGGTGAAAGCAAAAGTATGGTATCGTTTGAACTAGATGCTTTGCACAAATAGCGAAATAAGTTTTTACTGATTTTTTTAGCATCCCAACTAAGTGAGGGATCCCAAAAATATTGAACTTGGTTTCGTTCAGCAATTAGTCGTATTTCTTCTGAGTCAGTAATCAGGTGAATATTATTACCGTCGACTCCTAACTCTATTGCTTTATTTATGGCTCTTTGCACTAATGTGATTCCGTCAAGCTTTTTAACTAGATCATCTTGGAATGCAACTGTTTTTTTTAGCGCAGGGATTAGCACAACCACATTTTCACAAGGAGTCATTAGTTGAAAATTTCTCCCGCCACCTGTTTTACAGCAAAAATTATTTCATCGATATCTGCATCACTCAACATATGATGAAACGGAAATGAGATCATATTATCAAAAAAATTATCTGCATTTTGGCAATCAGCATCACCATATCCATTCTTCTGATAGAAAGGGTACCTGTTCAACGGCATATACTGTACTACACATTGAATCCCATATTTATCTGCTAGTTTCCTAATAAATTTGTCACGCAGCCCATTAGTCAATTTTGCAACAAGTAAATGATAGTTATGTCTTGTACTATTCACTCTGTGGAATACTAATTCTGGGATATCTGATAAGGAATCAATAAAATACATTGCACGCGAACGCTTATCACAATTTATACTGTCAATACGTTGAAGCAGCGCAGATCCTAGCGCACACTCAACTTCACCTATACAGTAGTTACCCGGAAAAAGTTTTTTACCATCTAATTGAGGTAAATCAAGATTACCCATTGCAGGTATCCAGTAATCATCACGCTTAAATTCAAAATCACAGTGGCCATTATGCCTAAGCATAGGTATAAGTGCAGCCAAGCTTTCATCATTCAAGGTTAGCATTCCACCTTCACCTAATGTTGTTATATTCTTATGTGAATGAAATGAAAAAACACCAAAATCCCCAAAAGTTCCAGCCATCTGTCCATCAACCTTTACTCCCAGGGCCTGAGCAGTGTCCTCTATGACAAGTAAATCACGTTCACGAGCCATGGCCATAATGCCTTTCATATCTGCTGCGTAACCATACAAATGTGCAACAACAATTGCTTTTGTATTTTGTGTCATACACTGTTTAATTGTCCTTGCGGAAACCACTCTTGTATCTAATTCAATATCCGCCCAAACTATCTTTGCGCCTTTTTTTAAAAATGGGTATGCCGTCGCTGTAAATGTATGAGAAGGAATAATTACTTCATCTCCTTCTTCAAAGCAACATAACTGTGCAGACAATTCGAGTGCAGCTGTAGCATTATTTACTGCAAATGCGTGTTCTGCCCCAGTATATTCTAAAAAGTTTTTCTCGAATTCATGAAGATACTTACCTTGCGTCAGCGGTATGGCTTTCTTCATCACCTCGCTAACAATCTCTATTTCTTTATCTGTATACTGATGTGCACGACCACTGAACGGAATACGAAAATCCATAGTTACATTTTCTTAAAAATATCTTTGACTTTTTCAAAAGTCAGAATGTCCTTGAAATTGCCACCAAGAGCATTTGTTAGTGGTTTTTCATGAACTACCGTAGAGTCATATAATAATTGATATTGCTTATCACTTAAGTTCTTACAAATTCCTTGTGGTATTTCAACATCTTGTTTTTCCACCATACTCCAGAACTCATTGTATTCTACAGGGTAAAATTCTTCCATTGCACGCATCGCTATGCAATTAGCTTCACAATGATGCAACCCTAAAGTCACACTCAAACCGGCGGAAAATGGATGAACAACACCAACATAGCTAGTTGCTATTGCACAACCTCCGAGATATGAGGCAACCATGAGATTTTCTCGATTAACATCAGTCATCATATCATCACTTGAAAACACCTCTCGGCACAAGTGTATCGACTGCTCAGAATAGGCGTCACCAATTGCATTCCTATATAATCCGTTTAATGATTCAATACAATGAATATAAGCATCCATACCGGTATAGAAATACTGATCCCGAGGAACCGTTTTAGTTAGTTCAGGATCAAGAATAAGATGATCATAAACAGTAAAATCACTATTCATTCCTAATTTAAGACCATTACTCTTGTTTGTCATAACACAAGTGCGCGTAGCTTCGGCACCAGTACCCGACAATGTAGGAATTCCAATTTTATAAATGCCAGGTCGCTTAACCAGATCCCATCCTTGATAATCTTCAGCCTTTCCTCCATTGGTAAGCAGATTAGAAATAGCTTTAGCTGTATCAAGTGCAATCCCTCCGCCCATACCAACTATCGCAGCAGGTTTTGAAAAACCAGACTCAATAAGATGAGCAACACGCACATCTATTGCCTCAGTAGTAGGCTCATCTTTAGTAGAAACAAAATTTATTATATCAGTCGATTCCGCACCTAGCTTACCAATTACATCAGAGTATTCTAAAAAGTAATCATCAAGAACATAAATAATCTTACTGGATTCACCCAAATTAAACGCACTTTTACGGCGAATGTTGACAGATATTGAAAGTTCATTAATGGAACCAGTGCCAAATACAAAGCCGCCAATATTCTTAACTTGCTTAATTCCAGTATCAAGAATAGAACTAATCATCATATTTTTCTCTCATACGTGCACCAGATATATTAGTAAAAAGAGTATTGTTTTGTTCATTAACAAGGGCTCCTTCGAAAAATTCCCCCCATTCATCTAACCATTCATCACTAACTCGACCACACATATCGAAAAAACTTTCCCGAACTTGAACTATCTCAGAACTGGCCCACCATTTCTCAGGATTAGACCATATTTTATTTATATGATCTGCTGCCTCTTTTGCACACGCAAAAACAATTTTATTATCTTTGAGTTGACGCAATAATTGTTTAAAGTTTTGATCAATTGGCCATAAATGTTCACTATAGAGCAGTATTGTTGGAACACCAGAATTCATAGCTTCAGACAAAGTGGTTTGTGGATAGGTACAAACGATAATTCGTGAATGTTCAAATGCTTCGCGTAGCGTTTTATGAACAGACAACTTGTTTTCACCAAGATCATCTTTATAGCGATGCAGTGAATTAAAGTAGCCCGTACCGTAAGCACTAGTCCGCACACGAATATTTTCACTTACTGCAGGAGATAAATATCTAGAAAATTCTAGCTTTTGTACATAATCATCATAAATCCCACTCCCCATTGGACCAGACTGTGTGCGGTATGTGTATATTTTTGGCTCATAACCAACAATAGTGAGCTCACTTGATGATAAATGATTGATGTTTAAGTTTACTAATTTATTTGGTGATAACCGTACATGTTTATCTTCAAGTGGCTTATGCCAAACAACCATCTTATCAGCAATTTTTTCCTGATGTCTAAAAACCGTCATCTCCGATTTTATGCCACCACCATGTTGAGAAATAATTAGCTTTCTTCCGCCCTCTACTTTTTTTGCACACCAGGCATTAAAAACATCATTCCTTAAATGTGCATTTGCTGTAAATATAATTTCACCATCACAATCTATTTTATCAGTCTCATTTTTAAAGTTCTCATATCCTTCTAGATAAGCAATTGGTATCTGTTTAATAATATTATTTTCTAAATATTGTTCAAACCTGTTCACGGATTCTATCTCAAACTTAATAGAACGCTGAACTTCTGAATATTCAGGTACATTTATTTTCCTTAAGAATCTTGAATGGATCCTTGGCAATTGCTTCAGCCTAAAAGATATTTTAGATAATGCAGGCAAACTAAAGTAGCTGCTAACAAATACAATTTTATAATTTTTCTGGATTCGACCGAATAATTCATCAATCGCAGTAATAATTTTTTCCTTAATAGATTTTTTATAAATTATATTTTTTCGAGAAGGATACAATCCAGTATACGGTACTGTTTTAATAGCTACTTTATCTTCATATAAAAACTTAAGCATTTCGGTAAAAATATGATGATTCCATATATCGCTGAGAAAATGCTCGACAAAGTCATCATAATCTATTGGCACAAGTTTTTTATTATCCAATGCTACTATGATCGTCGAAGAAAATTTTTTTTCTTCGAAGGCTATTCTCAGGTTTTCCCACCGATCCCAAATGGTAGAAATATATGTTAACAACCATGGTCCAAGAATAATCCTCCAATACCGTAATGAATAACTAACATTGTGTAAATCATTCAATGATTTAGCAAGAGCAGCAAGCACACGCTCATGAAGACGACATAAATAACCATGATCACGTCTCAGTTTCTTACTATCATTCCAATGATATGGTATCGTTGAATAACGACGTTTGTCATAATTCGACTTTAGATTATAAGGTTTACACCATTCACCAAGGAAAATAATATCCTGATCATCCCCCCAGGTATCCAGTAGCCCAGTAGTAACCAGCAATTGTTCAACGTTGCTCATAATAAAATACGATGTTAGTTTCTCGAGAGTCTTCGAAAATCTATTTAATGACCAAGTTTTATAATGCTAAACATTATTTTGAGTACGGTCGAATTGATGGTGGATCTTCAAGATAATTATAAATATCATCCAAGAAGAATTCTAATGCCACATCATAGAAGTCACGCATCTTAAATGAAGTAAACTCTAGCCCTGATGAATGCTGTGATTTTACAACCAGACCTTTTAAATCAAGTTCTGAAAAATAATGTTGATTACGTAGTATTCGCTTTATTGTATCTGTGTCTCTATAAAAAACAGATTGATAAAATGGTTCAATTTTTACTTCATTCCCAAAAGCTATAGGATGCATAAATTCTTTTGTATAACGGTACGGCACACCTACAACAGTTTCTATATGGTGAATCAAAGTTACTGCATTTGCCGGATCTACTCCCATATTAATCTGTCTAACATCAAGATCCAGAAAATGACTCCAGGGAGAACCTACTCCATATGCATGGCGTGAAACTCTTTTTAACCTTTTTGCTTCTGGCCCAACACCAGCTATTGACCAGAATGGATGAAAGCTACGAACTGAATTTGGTAAAAATCGAATAAACTCTGCAAACGCACCCATTTCATGCGATGGTGTTTTATTAATATCAAACGGTATATCTGTATTACATAAATTCATTGATGCCGCAGGTGAAAAAATCGTACCAGTCTTTCCAATATTATTCTGAAATGATTTCAGAAATATTTCCTGCTTTAATGCTTTTTTTATCCGTACTTTGCCTAATGCACCCATATTCCCTGTTACATATACGTTTTCTCCAAAACCAAGTCCAAGATCTGATAGACAATTAGTTAATTCACTCTCAAGTTTTTCTGGCGATACATTATTATCAACCTGCATCGTAGACTTCCAGACTCTTTAGATAATTTTTAGCTGCGAAATATTGGTGAGGAGGTATAAATCTTTCATGAGAAACTCCAAATGATCGCTTATTAGCCCTTCCATTATGAAAATCATCACAAATGTTTTGTGCAGCTATTATTAAATTATTTTTAGTGCAATCAGCTTCAACAAAATCCAAAGCCGTTAACTCTTCCGGTTGATATGATAACGACAATTCTGAATTAAGTGTACAAATCCATGCATCAAGTGTTGGAAATAAAGACGTAAGATAAAATGATGATGCCCAGAATAATTTCTCATTTTTGGGAAATGGAAATGGTGTATGAACATAAGTTTTATTATATTTTAATAATTCACTTACCATTGGCTTAATAATTTCCCAGAAGCTACTATGACAAGGATCAGAGAAAGGCCACAATTGTGCATCAAGGCAATAATCGAAATGGCCATAATGCACTCGGTTAAACAAACTATTCTGCGCACCTTTATCTGCCTGCAATATCTTTGATAAATTATTCATGCCTTTCACTGTCTCAATCATAGGCACAATTTCTAATGGTCGAGTGGATATAGATAAACATCTAGCCGTTTGTTCAATTTGAGAATAATCTTCTACTTTTGGTAGAAAAACGCCACTTATCGGCATAGTATTTTCACATGCTATTAAAATAGCTTTAATATCTTCTTCAAAATATTGAGAACCTGTCGCATTTAACCGAACATAAATTTTTGAAGAAACAGGCCAGGTACATCCCTCAGAAATTATTACCAATCCATTTCTTGCATCATCTTTTAGTTTAGATGTTTCCTCAAGGTCAAAAGGATCTTGCGCGCTATCTTCTAGATCCAAAATTGACATCACACTAGCCATATCAAGTTTCTTTATAAAACGCATTGTTGCTTTTGGCCGGGTTAAAGGCAAATATTGAATTATAGATAATTTATGCATATGAATTAACTCTTAACATTATTTTTAATCATCACTGTCATTTTTATTTACAATTTTTAGCAGCTCGGCACTTTTCAATTTTTCCGCAAGAGTGTACAAAGCAGTTACATCCTCGTCTATTATATTAGCAATCTCTATTAAATCTATCGAACCATCAGCGTACGCCAACAAATTCATCATTGTTCTCGTTTCTTCGGTTGTTTTCACTGTGCTCATTGTTGGATACAAACCTCTTTTCCCAAGCTGTGGCTCACAAGGTAAAATAGCTTTATAACAATTATTAAATTCTAATATTTCTATTGCCTTTTTTAATATATTATATCCACCTTCAAGCCCTTCTGGACTTATTAACTCAAGATCATCGAGAGAAGTATGATATTCCGGATAAGTAGCATATTTACTGCGCATCAGTGAACATACAGGCAAATCAATGCCCGGGCTGCAATATTGTCTTTCATCACTCCCTCTATCCAGATAACTATAGTAATCATAACTTTCCACACCATATTTTAGGCTATGTTCTGCAGCTCGATCAGCTAATGTACCCCCCTTCCTAGAAGGCAAAAATGAGTATGCTCGGTTATCACCTACACAGGTAATTACAAATCCAGCTACAGTATATTTTTTTAAGTGTTTGAAGTGTTTACTTAAATAAACAATTGAACCAATTGTTTCAGGGATAAAGATAATTCGATAGGTATATTTACGTTGCTCTAGTGATGTAAGCCACTGTGCCAACGCAGTAGTCACTACAGGACCTGACAGTTCATTGTTTCCCATTGATGGATGACATATATATGTTGATAAAAGGATCTCTTCCTTAGATTCACCCGTAATAACTAGCTCTCCATAATTCAATACACCAGGTGAAATATCACTATCAATATATACTCGATAGCGCCCAGACTTTAGAGACTGTCGCTGTTCATGCGTCAGGCAAAATCCCCAACGTCTTGAGTAATATGATGTAATGTATGGAATTGCATTTGGCTGTTCAGGAAGTGAATGTAAATGTGCATCAAGCTGTTCAAATTCCATCCATTGGTCAATCGGCGTAGAATAACCAACCACATGCAAGTTATTGTTATTGAAATCCACAATACGATTGCCTGACTCATCCTCAATATAGGCTTCGCGTATTGTCCATTCATCAGGCACAGTCCAGTCAAATGCCTTTGTACCACTGGGAACGCTATTTATCGTCAATCCAGGTATTAATTTAGACAAATATGACAATGTCTCACGAACACCTGGACCAGTAATGCTACGACAGATCTTAAAAAGATCAGTCGCCCATTTATGCATATTATTACCCGTTAACATTTATTTTAAATCCGTTACTTTTACGAAACTCAAATTATTAACTACAAATAAACATCAATATATATCCACTAAAAAACAAAATGTGGACCACATTGAGGACTAGCCATGTTTATTAAGGATACCCCAATCTACAGCTTCACCTTTCTTAACATCTCGTACCACTCGACTGCCTAATAATTGCTCGTAATATCTAGGATGAAGTCCATAGCCAGGTCGTACAATACGTAAATTTTCTGCAGTGAATATATCACCAGCTTTCATATCTTCTGCAACATATAAGGAACGTCTAAAAAATAACGATTTCTTTTCTGCTTCAGTTGGCCCATAGGTTACACACCCCAAGCTTTGCCATGCTCGTTCAGTCTCAACTATTAACAAAGACATTTCATCTGGTTCTAGTGAAAATTTACTATCTACACCGCCATCACTACGATCTAGTGTAAAGTGTTTTTCAATGACAGTTGCTCCATGCGCAACAGCTGCCACAGCCACCCCAACACCCATGGTGTGATCTGACAACCCTACTTCACAACCAAAAAGCTGATGTAGATGTGGAATAGTCAGTATGTTGCTATTCTCAGGTGTGGCAGGATAAGTACTGGTACATTTAAGCAGAATAAGTTCTTTACAACCTGCATTTCGAGCCGTCTGAACCGCTTCTTCCAACTCTCCGAGGTTAGCCATACCCGTTGAAATAATTAACGGCTTACCAGTCTTTGCAACTTTACGAATAAGAGGTAAATGATTATTTTCAAACGATGCAATTTTATACGCGGGTACGTCAAGAGATTCTAGAAAATCGACTGCTGTTTCATCGAATGGCGAACTAAAACAAATTAAACCCAACTCCTTAGCTCGTTGCATGATAGGGGCATGCCATTCCCATGGCGTATAAGCAAGCTTATATAAATCATACAGATTTTTTCCTGACCAAAGACTATTTTCATCAGCAATATTAAACTCACCTTCACGCACATCAAGTGTTATTGTGTCCGCAGTATAAGTCTGAAGCTTAATCGCATGTGCACCAGTTTTTGCAGCAGCTTCAACAATTTCCAGTGCGCGATCAAGTGACTGATTATGATTACCAGACATTTCCGCAATAATAAAAGGTGGTTGCCCATTTCCGATTTTACATTTTCCAATGATTATTTCAGACTTATTCATCAAGAATTCCGTATTTATTATTTATTAGTGTTTCCGCCATTCGTAATGTGCAATATTTTCATTATATTTGAATTCAGCATGATCAAATAAAGATATTGATGCTTTATTTTCATCTAGCACTTTTGCATAAAGTGATGTTTCTGAAAAAATTCTTTTTCCAATTTCTAATGCACCACTACCAATACCTAACTGATACTTTTCAGGCGTAATAAAAATAGAAATCAAATAGCCCTCTTTATTGCCAAATGTTACAGGATCAAAACGTAATACTCCTGATGATTTATTGCCATGCTGAATCATCCAGAAATAAGATGAACAACTATCAAGTTTATCTCTTAACCATGAGAGATGAGTCTCCCATAAGGGGATTTCTGGATTATTTGAATACTTCCGGGTCAGAGGATGGCATTGCCAGTCATATATAAGCTGTGCATTATCCATCGTTGCATCAACTACAGAGAGAGGCTGACCGTCTTTAGCAAAACAAGGCATTATCTCTAAACCTACCCTGTAGGTACCTCTACCATCACATATATTAAATGATGCCATACTCATGGTATCAATCAGGCTACTGTTGTTTAATACTTCCGTAAATTTTTCAACAACTGGTTGGATATCATCATTATCAAAATCACTTAGAATAGAATGCGCACCAACCTCTTCAAGAGTATTAAGTATATCCTTTTGATTTTCAGCCAGACAAACAACTATGGCTGGTAATCCGAGCGTACAACGTTCCCATGATGTTGAACCCGCTGCCCCCACACAAAAATCTGCGGCTAACATTAACTCGGCAATATTATCAACGTTCGTCAATACATTAACCTGTAATGGACTGTGCTTGGCCTCTTCTAATACTGTTTTTAAATGAGGCGCTAGCTTATTCAATACTAGGTTAATAACAGGCTTTTTATCCCATTTAACAGTAGATATAATTTCAATAATTCTGCTCGTAACATTATCAGAATCCATGCCACCCATAGTTATTAAAATATTATCAATATCATTAAATCTGGCACGTTTATTTAATGCCCGACGGCGCAATAATACAAATTCAGGTCGGAGTAAGCTGTACTTGGTGCCTAGAAGCTGCCGACAGTTTTCAGGAACCAATGATCGATATTCTTCTTTTCTTCCAAAAGTTTGATCTAACAATAGATCACAGTCCAGTTCTCGATCGGCCAGATCATCAACTACCATTATTTTATGAACAAATTTACGAAGCTCATTGTGCCAACGATAGTCAATACCATAATGATCCACAATCAACCAGTCTAGTTCAAAGTTGTTTATTGCATTAACCGTCTCCCTTGCATCCTGCTCCCAATGTAATCCCAACCAATGAGCGTGTGTATGACTATCTACAGTAGATGCATGTTTAACCATTGTAGATGGCAACAGAACAACGGAATACCCTCGCTCCTGAATTAATTCACCCAAGTGCCCATCATGGGTTCGACAAATGAACTGTATTTTCGAATCTTGTCTGTTAAGTTCATCTGCCAAAGTCAAACAACGCATGACATGTCCTATTCCTATTCGACAGGAAGCATCAACGCGGAAAGCTATATTCATTAATTTCGCCAGACTTAATATTTACTTGAGGAAGGCTATTAAAATAACGACAACTTAAAATAAAATTTTTCTTAATACATTTATGCTAATTTAAACGTTGAAAACTACTATGACATACTGGGCCATTGAGTAATTTCATAACATCCCGCCCTTCTTCACATTCTTTAATTAATGCAAAAATAGGATCTAGCTTTTCAAAGAAAGCATTAACTATTGATTCTGTATGTTCCGTACAGACATACACACTTGTTCCAGCCAAGAAACCTTGCAACAACATCTCCTGTGTTATTAATGTTTTGTATGCTAATGCATTCTCATTATTAAAAGTAAAGCTTGTCAGCGCTGGTAGTCCACTTGTAGTTATTGAAAGACTGTATTTTTCAGCTAACACTTTCCAACGGTTAGTTACGTCCTGACCTGTAATAGTAATTTTTTTCCAAGATTGTTCTTTTTCCATAACCGACAGCGTTGCAAGTGCAGCGCTTGGTCCTATGCGTTCAGTCCAAAATGTGCTACTAATAAAGGTGGTTTGAGCTGCCTCCATGATTTCTCTTCGCCCAATAATCGCTGTAATCGCATAGCCATTACCCAACGCTTTGCCAAATATTGCCATATCAGGTTCAATACCATAAAGTTTATGTAAACCACCATAATTTTGTCGAAAACCTGAAGTACATTCATCGAAAATCAGAACGATACCATGTTCAGTTGCAAGTTGACGGATCTTGTGTAAAAAATTATCTTCCGGTCCGGTATTACGAGAAACTTCCATTTTAATGACGCCAATATCATGGTTTTTAACTAACTCTTCGAGTTCACTAAAATTATTGTAATTAAATGGGAAAACAGTACCACGTAAATTTTCAGGTACACCTTTAGGATCGAGTCCTGGAAGTAAATGTCCAGCCAAATTTTTATCATCACCTAAATTCGCTGATAAATACCAGTCGTGCCAACCATGGTAACCACAGATTGCGACTTTATCCTTTCCTGTCGCTGCTCGAGCAATGCGAATAGCTATAGAATTAGCTTCACCGCCAGAACGAGCAAAACGTACCATATCGGCCCATGAATGTAGCTCAATCAATTTCTCTGCAAGATAAACTTCTTCAGGACAATTAAACGTAGACATATTGCCAACATTAACCACACTATGTACTGCTTCATCTACTACCGAATGACCGTAACCAAGAATATTGGTACCAATTCCCATAATAGACATATCAATATATTCTTTTCCATCAAGATCCCAGACCTTACATCCTTTTGCCTTACTAAAATATGCTGGCCACTGCTCGGGTAAAAACATCTCCGCACGTTTAGATAGCAACATATTACCACCTGGAATTACTCGTTTTGCACGCTCCCAGAGCTTTTGACCTTTGCCTATTTTTGCTCCCTCATTACGGTTAATATTTTTGTTTTCAGTAAAAAGGTGTGGATGTGTTTTCCTAAGTGCCATAATTTCATTCCAGCTAAAATTCATTCGTGGAAGAAAGTGCGTAAAAATTCCCTTTATTACAACAACATCTTCTGGTTCATCAACAGTCCATCGTTCATTTGAGCAATCTACTTCATTTAAATAATTTTCAACTGAAAATTTTCCAGATTTTCGTAAATAAGGTGTTACATGTTCTCGGTCAAATGGCTCTTGTGTTTCTTGCCAGGATTTTTCCAAAGCATTAAATGTAAACACCTCAATATCAAGACCATCTGGAAAAGTAGGAACAATCGCATTGCTTAAATAATCAACATTAACCTGCTTGAAATGTTCTACTAACGTATCAACAAGCTGTGGGTCCATCAAAGGACAATCACCAGTTATTCGTACTACCGTATCTGCTTTATTAGATCGTGCGGCTTGATAATAACGGTCAAGAACATCATCTTCGCTACCAAAAGCTAATGCATAACCTAGTTTACTAACATGTCTAGCTAAAGGCTGGTTCTTAATATTATCTGGAATTGCAACAACAATCTGATCAATGAGTTTTGCCTGAGCAAGTCGATTTAGTAATAACTCAATCATAGGTATACCACCTATAGGTAGCATGACCTTATTTGGCAACCGTGTTGATTCCATACGAGCCTGAACTATAGCAGTAATTTTTAACACTTTACCCAACGAGATGGATTAATAAGATTGAGATCGTCACATTGTAATTCAGTCGGTATCTCAATATATGTATCATCGACATTTAATAGTATTTCTTCTAGCTGAGGTAGACTATTTATACCAATAATTACACGCTCAATCTGAGAATAGCTCAAAGAATGTCTTAAACAAACTTGTAAAGGTGTTAGTTTATTGTCCATCAACCATTGCCGCCAGCGTGACCATAATGTAGTCCAACGATTAAACCTCTCAGGCCTATCATCAGGTTTCATTAATAGTAGCCCCTGTAAAAATATTGAACGTACATGTAATTCAATATTTTTTTCTTTAAATCGCTCAAGCCAACCGCTTGTGATTAATCTATTATCGATCGGATTAAACGGCGCTTGAACTACATCAATAGGAAAACGCTTTACTATCGAATTAAGTTCTTCAGGGTCATAGATTGAAATACCAATCTTTTTAATTAAACCTTTATCAACCAATTTATTAAGAGCTTTAAATATTTTATTTCCGTGTTTACTGAGAAGTATATTTGGCCTGTGCAAAAGAAGAGTATTCAATTTGGGGATATGCAACAATCGAAGTGATTCATCCACCATATGCTGAATCCAAGCATCAATATCATTACAATGATCTGGTACGTCTGGTAGTTTAGAATAAACTTTCCAGGCAGAAACTCCTATTTCACCTAACCGTTCCTGACTATTACCATATAATATCGCTGTATCCAGGCTATCTAAACCATGAGCATGAGCATACTCAAGAATAGTACGTGCATTCTCTAGACTAACCTGGCCGCCTTGATTAGCTACACCATATTCAAGACCAAATTGTGCGGTACCAATTGCTAAACGTTTATTTAACACAAAATTATAAAAGTACCTGATGTCCGATCGATGAAGATAAAGTCTTAACAATATATACCTGTTGCTCTTCTGTTAAATCAGGATACATCGGTATACTAATCGCCTCAGAATAATATCGTTCAGCCTCAGGAAAGTCATCAGCATCATACTCAAAACGAGAATAATAAGGTTGATGATAAACTGGTATATAGTGCAAGTTCACACCAATTTCTGCCGCACGAAATTGTTCAAACACCTGAGCATGAGTAAACAACTTAGAACATTTAGGAATTCGGATAATATAAAGATGCAACGCTGAATATGAATCAGGATGTTGCCAAGGTATCGTTATAGGCAGATCTTTGAATAACTTGTTATAACGATCTGAAAGTATATGGCGTTTTGTAACAAACTCATCCAACCGTTGAAATTGACTAATTCCTAGTGCGGCTTGAATATCTGTGATTCTATAATTAAAACCCAAGTCTAATTGCTCATAATACCATGGTCCGTCAGGCTCACAATTCATATCCAGCCGTTCCCGAGTGATTCCATGATTCCGAAGCCGTTGCATAACGTTTGATAAATCTGGGTTATTGGTGACGGCCATACCACCTTCACCAGTAGTAATAATTTTTACCGGATGAAAACTAAACACAGTGATATCACTATAACGACAATTACCAACACATTCATTTTTATATCGCGCACCAATGGCATGAGATGCATCTTCAATAACTTTGAAACCATATTTCAATGAAAGTGCATGAATAGCAACCATATCACATGACTGACCCGCTAAATGAACAGGAATCAACACCTTTGGTAAAGAGTTATGTCTTTTAGCTTCTTCGAGCTTAGCTGCTAACCGCTCAATGCTCATATTATAAGTACGAGAGTCAATATCGACAAAATCCACTTCTGCACCACAATAAAGTGCACAATTAGAACTAGCGACAAATGTAACCGGACTGGTCCATACAAGATCCCCAGGACCAACCCCTAATGCCAAACAGGCAATATGCAGCGCACTGGTTGCACTATTAACTGCAACTGCATATTGAGCCCCCGTGTATAAAGCAACTATTTTTTCAAATTCAGGAACCATTGATCCCTGAGTAAGAAAATCAGACTTAAGTACATCAACAACGGCCTTAATATCTGCATCTGAAATATTTTGATGGCCGTAAGGTATCATTAAATCTCAGCCCACTTATCATATTCCTGTAACTCTGAAATTGATAGAAAATGGCTATTTGTTCCTGAATTATACTCAAAGCCTTGTTTCACTGGCTTACCTTTATCACCAAGATTGTTTGTCATAAAATCATTATTACCATCAACAAACCGTATACTCGGCGTGATTACATAATGATCATCAAATTCAATAGTTAGATGTGAATCATCTGCAGGGCACATTATCTCATGAAGTTTTTCACCAGGACGAACACCAACTACATCTTGTTTAAGATCTGGGGCCAATGATGTTGCAAGTACAGTAATCTTAGCTGAGGGTATTTTAGGGACGAAAATTTCACCACCATGCATGCGCTCAAAATTTTTCAAAACAAAATCCACACCTTGCTGAAGAGTAATCCAAAATCGTGTCATTTCTTTGTGCGTAATAGGTAGGTTATCAGCTCCTTCAGCAATCAATTTTTTGAAGAATGGAACAACTGATCCCCTTGATCCAACCACATTTCCATAACGCACTACAGAAAAGCGAGTTTCACGCCCACCAACCATATTGTTTGCCGCAACAAAAAGTTTATCTGATGCTAATTTCGTTGCACCATACAAGTTTATCGGGTTAGCTGCTTTGTCAGTTGATAAAGCCATCACTTTTTTTACATTATTATTAATAGCTGCTTTAATTATATTTTCAGCACCATGAATATTAGTTTTGATACATTCCATTGGATTATACTCAGCTGCAGGAACCTGCTTCAGCGCAGCAGCATGAATCACGTAATCCACACCCTGCATGGCTTGATTCAGTCGTTCTCCATCGCGCACATCACCAATAAAATAACGCATACAAGACTCATTAAAAACTTGTTGCATTTCAAACTGCTTAAGTTCATCGCGAGAGTAGATGATTATTTTTTTTGGCTTATAGCGTTCAAGAAGAATCCTTGTGTACTTTTTACCAAAGGAACCTGTACCACCAGTAATCAATATAGATTTATTATTAAACATAATTAAGTTTTGCTCATGTGCTTACCACGATATAAAAATTAATTACGTGGTTGTGTAAATTGGTGAGCCATACTGTTTTAATTCCAGTGCTCGAGATAACATATCCAGATATTCTTTATTTATAATTTCAGTGTTTTCCTGGTATTTGATTTTATTTCCAGTGAGTTCTTCATAAGTCTGGTACGGCAGCCACTTTGAACCACCAATATCGGTTACAACACTCAGCTCAATAACCCCATCAATTTCAGCAAGAAGTTTTTCATAAACATTGGCTTCAGAATCACTACGTGTTGGTGGGCCTGCTGCATAAAAATGACCATTACAAATTGGGGTAAACATATAATCACATCCAACCAAAACCGCTTTATTAAATCCCATACCAATTGCTAACCCTATTGCTGAATAAAGTCCACCCGCCATAAAACTAAACGCACCACTAATATCACAAAACTTATTATCTGGCTGCCGATGTCCAAAATGGTGCAAATAGAAAACATTTTCCACATTAGAACCTAATATATTACTTATGCTTGTAAATATTTTTACGTCCGGATATTGTGAGATAGCCTTCTTAAATAATTGTCCAAGTATATTTGGTTGATATTTTTTTATATATGGATTCTTAATGTATGGATAAAAAAAGAATGGCTCTACAACAGTAGAGTATTTAATATTAAGCGATCGAAATTCATTATGGAGACATAGAAGATTCACACCAATTGACACATGCTCAGAAAAGCTGCTTAACTCCATATTTTTTAATGATGCACCATTCCCTAAAATAAAACATGTTTCTCCTTCATGTAGACCTTTAAATTGCTCGTTCCTTGCTAATACTGGTTTAAAAATAGTTTGCAACATTTGAATGTCTTATTTTATGCTTAATTTAATCTAAAGAACTTACAATCATTTCAGCTACCTTCCAGTCCCATTCTGTATCTATATCAATCACTTCCTCTGGATCATCAATAACCAAAGGCAACATATCATCACTATAGAATGACTGGTTTTTTCTTAAGTCTTTTGGTGAAATAAGATATAACGCTCCGTTAACTACATAGGCAGGAGGAAGATCTTGTGATCTTAAATGGACTTTCATCTCTTCTTTAATAAAGGGACTAATAACCTGATTTTCAATTTTAAAACACCACATAGGATGATCAGTGGCAGGAGATACACCAAGTACAGGATGATAGTGATGATTCCGAAAAATTTCAATTCCATGTAACACTGTATCGCAACTGCGAAAAGGAGAGGTAGGCTGCAGCAATAACAACCCATCAACTTTAGCATTTCTATCCTCATACCAATCTAGTGCATGAAGACAAACATCAACCGATGAGGCAGTATCAGTCGCTAATTCTGGGGGGCGCAACCATGGAACCAGGACACCATTATTGCTAGCAACCTCTGCAATTTCTGGATCATCAGTAGAAACAAGAATATCGCAAATTTCTGGAATATCCTTCGCAACGTTAATACTCCAGACTATCAAAGGTATTTCACCTAGCAGCTTTATGTTCTTACCTGGGATACGTTTCGACCCCCCTCTTGCTGTAACTAATGCAAGAATCCTCATGTTCTTAAAAACTTGCGTAACACATTCAACCCAATTTTCCCACTCTTCTCAGGGTGAAACTGGCAACCAAATATATTTTTTCGGCAGATAACCGCTGATATAGGAGCACCACCATAATTACAGTTAGCAATGCAATGTTCGGGTTCAGACGTACTTGCCATAAACGAATGCACAAAATAAACAGCGTCCCCAGGCTTAACGCCCTGTAATAGGGTCCCATCCCAGTTACTCTGCTTTTCTGGTAACTCTAGAGAATTCCATCCGATATGAGGTATTTTCTGTGTTTGTCCATCAATAGCCATCAATGGTACAGGTATTACTTTTCCAGGAATAAGCCCAAGACCTTTTGTGGTACCAAATTCTTCACTTTCATCCAGTAGCATCTGCATCCCCAGGCAAATACCTAGAAGAGGAATCCCCTCATTTGCTACTTTTTGTATAACAGTATCAAGATCCAGCCGCTGTAACTCCGCCATGCCATCAGCAAATGCACCTACTCCAGGCAAAACAACTCGCTCAGCAGAAAGAATTGAATCGGGATCAGCTGTAATATTTACAATGGCACCACAATGTTCAAGTCCCCTACATACACTAAGCAAGTTGCCTATACCGTAATCAATCACCACAACTTCCGGCTTATTCATAATTTCTTACATCAATTCCTGCTGTTTTAGCAACTTGACGAATATCTCCTATAGTTGCACGCTGGTAATGCAGGATATCTGCCATTGCAACAGCATCAGCTTCACTTTTCTTGACAACTTCAACTAAATCTTCAGGCTTCCCCATGCCGCCACTTGCAATCACTGGTACTGAAACTTCCTTAGTTACAGCATGCACCAAATCAACATCAAAACCTTTACGTGTTCCTTCTTTATCTATGGATGTCAGTAAAATTTCACCCGCACCCAAGTTAACACCCCTTTTAACCCATTCAATCACATCCATATCGGTGCGCTCACGTCCATTATCTGTGTAGGCTTCCCATCGGTTATCACCCACTCGTTTGGCTTCGACAGAAAGTACCATACACTGGCTACCAAATCGTCGAGCAATATTTGTGATAAGTTTTGAGTTTGCAATAGCTGCAGTATTTACGGCAACCTTGTCTGCTCCACAGCGCAACATATTTCCTGCATCCTCAATAGAACGAATACCACCTCCAACAGTCATTGGGACAAATACATTCTTAGCTGCAGATTTGACAATATCACCAAGACTATTTCGGCCATAAAGACTTGCCACACAGTCCATATAGATTAGCTCATCTACACCCTGTTCGTAGTAACGCAATGCATGTTCCTGAGGAGAACCAATTACCCTTAGTCCTTCTAAATGAATACCTTTTATCAAGTTTGGGCCTTTAATATCAAGGCGGGCAATAAGTCGAGTATTTCTCATTGTTTAAACTAGATTTATCCTTCATTCCAAACTGTGTGGCGTAATTTCCACTCACCATTATCTTTAGTCCATAGATGTGGCGAACGAAATTTATCAATCGTAGAGTGAAACTCTTCTTCAGTTACGGAAATATATTCCAGAAACTCTTTAAAATATTTCTTTGGGAATTCCTGTTCAAATTTACGAACAAGCTGCACTCCTTCTTCCCGAGTTATTTTTTCATTTCTAATTTCTTGTGCTGCATCATACGTGGCACGGCCAATACCAAATTTTATAAGTGTCGTATAGTAATGAAACATATCGATTTGATCGTCAATACTGCTATATTTTGAATATGTACCTTCTGTTCTCTCGCTATTAGCCTGGAAGCCTGTATTCTCAACCGCATAATAATAACATTCCTGAGGATCCCATTTATGGTAATAACCAAGATAGTGAACCTCAATACCTTTACTTTCTAATAAATCAGCACTACTAGGGATATAGGGTGTAAAATCATTTAAACTAAAATCACCTTCATCAATAATATCTTTTATCTTGCACCCGCCAAGAACCATGTCCATCGGATCAGCCGCAGAGAAAAATTTACGATCCATCGTTGGCGTTAAATTATCCTTAGGATTGTTTCCATACTCAGCTTGATTTTCACCATACATCACCAACTTAACACCAAACTTAGCGGCCATTAATGGCCCAATAATTCTTTGGCCAACTATAAATGGTTGAAATGGATGTAGTAGGTTAATGAATGCTTGGCGAGTCAAATAACGATGAAGACGACCATTCGGTGTAAAAAGCATGTTATCCATGCCACCAACATGAATCCAGTTTTCAAAATTTTTCCATCCAATGTCAGTATATTTGTGTGGCGCCCATGTTACTGTAAGTGGGTTCATCCCATATTTATATTTTAAAATATGGGATGTATATGCACTATCTTTGCCACCACTTCCTGGGATGATCACATCATAACCACCATCGTTTCGACGATGTTTATTACAAAGTTCTATAAGAGATTCTTCTCGCTGATCCCAGTCAATATCCTGATCTTTTGTTTTATGATACCGGCATGCATCACATATTCCTTCATCACCAAATCCAATTGTTTCCTGATTTGCTTCTTTTGTTTTTTTATATTCAACAGCAGAACTTGGCCTCTGATTTGATATTACGCAACTCTTACAAAATTTAACTTTATTTGGTAAACCAAAAAAAGCTTCTGGATCTTTGTTCTCAATTGAATATTGAGATAGATCAATAATTGGTTGATCGTTCGAACGAGACATAACTATACTCCAAAAATCTAATTTTCTAATGAATGTTTTTGACGTGCCTGTTTTAAATCATCGGCACGTCCCACGTCTAGCCATGGCTCATGCATGGGGTAAACTATGGTTCTTTTCTTCTTATCTTGTTGCCTAGAAAACAATGTCGGCATGTCACAATGTTCAGCTTCATTTAGCTTATTTAAAGCATCTGGCTCTAATACATAAATACCTGCATTAATATGACTATGTGTAATTGGTTTTTCATCAAAACCAATTATATCAACCCCTTTTGTTCGAACAACACCGAAAGGATGCTGCCATTCATGTTGGCGCACAGCCATAGTAGCAATAGCATCATGACTTAAATGAAAATCTAGTAGCTCACCGTAATGAATATCAGTCAACACATCTCCATTGGAAACCAAAAATGCTTCTGTTGGGCATGATGGCAAAAGGCTTAATGCACCAGCAGTCCCTAATGGCTTTTCTTCCCTCAAATAATCAATGTTTACACCCCATTTGCTTCCATCTTCGAAATACTCTTCGATCATATGGCCTAAATAATTAATTGCTAAAATAAAATTATTAAAACCTTCTTCTTTTGCTCGTTCAATAATATGTTCCAACATAGGTTTTCCACCTACGGGCAAAAGTGGTTTAGGGCAGTTTTCTGTATGGGGTCGCAAACGTGTTCCTTTCCCGCCCGCCATGACCACCATCAGATTTGTACGTTCTCCAGGAGAAATAAGCTCATTCCATGAGTGTAAGCCCATTACACATCGATTCTCATTTACTACTGGCAATTGATTGATTTTATTAATCTGCATAAGTTGCAACACAGTTTCACGATTTATCTGGGGAGGTACAACTAATGGTTCATAGTTAATAATCGATTCAATTGAATCATTAAGATTTAACCCATTAAGCAAACCACGGCGAATATCACCATCAGTAATAGTACCAGCTAAGCAGCCATCTGATTTAACCACTAAAGTAATCTGCATCATTGATTCATCAAGATTTCGAATCACCTCAGCCACAGTTGCCATTTCCGAAATTAAAGTATTTTTCCAGTCATCTATCACAATTTTTATCTTATATAATATAAAAAATCTTATTATTTGATACTGTTAACGATACCAACCGTCCTTAGTTTCACCAGTAAGCGTCATTTCTTTTCGTAACAAATTCTGATCAATAGGAACATCGGCAAGTACTGTAGCAATCTTTTTTCCAGCATCCCCCATATAATATGGGTTGTTAGTCTCCCGGCACTTTTTGCGAAAATCAATATCGTATAAACAATAATTCACTGAATCAATAACTGATTTATGCTCATAATCTGCATCAATAACATTATCCCCTCTTAGTCTACCCTGCTGTCTTGAGCCGATATTAACTGTTGGGCATCCAAAAACGGGGGTTTCTTTTATACCTGATGAGGAATTACCCACGCATACAACTGTATTTTCTGGGTTTCTAGCTAACGCCAGTACGCCATGATACAGATACCGACCTAAAGAACGATGAACCTGAATACCAGATACTGATTCCTTATCCAAATCAGCCAAGATCGATATTATTGCCCTCCCACCTGCATCATTATTTGGATATGTCATTATTACTTGTACACCATTTTCAGCCAGTCTACGCATGGCTGTCACTGATGGCTGTAATTGCTCAGATGCTTTTTCGAATTCAGTGGTTACTGAATGTTGAGTAAAAAGTACTACAGGTCGAGATAAATCTAATTGTAATTTTTCAACCACTTCATCTGATGAAGCATAATTTCCTGACGAAATAAGATCAATAGCAGGAAAACCAACCGTATGTACTCGCCATGACTCTTCACCCATTCCAAGAATTCTATTTGTTGCCTGATGATTTGTCGTAAAGTGTAGATGAGATAGTTTGGTCATTGCATGACGTACAGAATCATCAAGTGCACCACCTTCTGTTAAATCACCACCTTCGATATGTGCAGTTGGAATATTCATTTGTGTGGATGCTATAACAGCAGCAAAACCTTCAAAGCGATCTGCATATACGACCATAAGATCTGGTTTTATTTTCTCAAGCACTTTACTAATCGATAACACACCAGAACCAATAGCTTGAGCTGTCGCAATTTTCGAATCGACATCCATGTCAATTTTTACTTCAGCATCAATATTAAAGCCATCTTCACGTATTTCATCGAGTGTCCGACCAAAATTATTGTCTAAATGTGCCCCAGATACTAGCAATTTATATTCAAGTTCTGAGTGCTCATCAATTGCTTTTAAAATAGGATACTGAAGCCCATACTCAGCACGATTGCCAGTAAAAACTGCTACTTTACGTTTAGTCATGTGTTAAATTTTCTCCATTAGACAATAGCTGACTTAGTCGTTCTTCTATTGAAGAACTTGGTATCCAGTCTAATATTTCTTTTGTTTCTGATATATCGAGAATATTTATTGATTTTTTTAATGATGGTTGTGTTGATACAATTTTACGTTCTTTTTGATTAGCTGCAGCCAACAATATCTGAGCAACTTCTCTAATCGATGTTCCAATACCTGTGCCTACATTTAATACACCTGAATAGCTATTTTCCAGCAAATGTCCAAACGCTGAAACAGCATCAGACACATGCAAAAAATCACATACAGGCTTATCATCACGAACCTTAATTGGCGAAACTCCAGGTATTTGATTAATAATGTCAGTCATTACGTTAGTAGCAGCCATACCTGCACCAAAAAGGTTAGACAACCGTACAACAGTGCCTCCTGAATCCAGTACAATTTTTTCATTAAGAAGTTTGCTTTCACTATATGTATCTGTTGCATGTACAAGCATATCTGTTCTGCATGGAATTGAATGATTATTACCATAGACTATGCCAGATGATGCATAAATAATTTTTTGCCTGGGATGTTCTGCTAAGAGCTTAACTAAATTCGATGCTTTTAATTTATAATTTTCACTTAACGCATTTACCTTTGCTCTATCAGGTTCTTCTGCCAAGTGAATTAGGACATCACCGATAGGACTTTGACTATAATCATTAACATGATGGATTCCAGGATACTTTCTACGTGATACAGGTATAACACAGACTCCTAGCTGTTCTAAATAAGTAGTTAAATAGCGGCCAACAAACCCTGATGCACCTGTTATTACAACTTTAATCATGAGTTTCTAAGTTAAATAACGTCATCTAATTTTAAATGCGTATCAATTTGTATGTCTCGGCAAGCACGTTTTCCAAGTAGACCCTCAAAATATTCTGCCAGAACCTCTCCTGTGCCAGGTCGTTTAACCCAAATATTATCCTTAGAAAGCATCTCACCTGATTTAATTGGTGCAATAGTTACAACCGTTGCAAAAGCAAAATCCATGGTTACCTGCTCTTCTTTTGCAGGCCCTTTAGTTCCACCTAATTCTGTATGTAATATACGACTTGATTCTATTAATTCTCGGCATGCTTTTGTATCCATCGAACAAACTATATCTGGCCCAGTTCTTTCCATGTTATCCGTAAAATGACGTTCCAATATACTTGCGCCAAGTGCAACAGCTCCCAGACATGCAAGATTATCTGTCGTATGATCTGATAAACCAATAACAGCATTTGGAAAAGCTTTGGCAAGCTCTACCATTGCACCGAGTCTCACTAAATGTGGTGGCGTAGGATATAAATTTGTCGTATGAAGTAATGCGTAAGGAATGTTATTACCCTCAAAGATCTTAACGGCTTTTGCTACACTTTCAATTGTATTCATCCCAGTGCTAAGAATAATAGGTTTCCCGAATGAAGCTATATGTTTAAGTAATGGATAATTATTACATTCACCTGAACCTATTTTATAAGCTGACACGCCCATACGCTCTAAACGATCTGCTGCAGCACGCGAAAATGGAGTGCTTAAAAAAAGCAGCCCTTTTGATTCAACATACATTTTTAGGCGAATTTCATCCTCTTCAGAAAGTGCACAATGAGCCATTATATCGTAGATTGATTCATTAGCATTTCCAGGAATCACCTGTTTAGCCGCACCACTCATCTCATCATCAACCACATGGGTTTGATGTTTGACAACTTCAACGCCAGCACTTTTTGCCGCATCAACCATTTCAAATGCTGTTTTTAAAGAGCCCCCATGATTAATCCCGATTTCAGCAATCACTAAAGGCGGCTCACATGGAGACACTTTGCGTCCACTAATTTCAAATTTATTCATAACAATTTTTTAATTGCACTTTAAATACTAAAATATAAGAAATAAAAGGAGGACAAATCACACGTTATATATATTTGATTTATACATACTCAACTTGTCTGGCAAACTAAACCACTCAATTGTCCGTTGCAATCCTTCCCTGATATCAATTTTCGGTCTAAACCCAGTCAATTCTTCAATCTTTGAATTATCACACCATAGGCGAAACACCTCAGATTTCCCAGGACGAAGTCGTTGTTCATCAGTAATGAATTCAACGTCACTTTTCATTAATTCTTTGATCAAGTTTAGAGTATCACCGACTGAAATCTCATAATTTGAACCAATATTTACTGTTTCACCAACACATTTATCACTTTCTGCAAGAGCTAAAAACCCACGACATGTGTCGTGAACATAATTAAAATCGCGTGTTGGACTAACATCACCAAGCATGATTTCTTTTACGCCATTCATGATTTGAGTGATGATTGTAGGAATTACTGCTCGCGCTGACTGCCGAGGCCCATAGGTATTAAATGGCCGAGCAATCGTAACAGGTAACTCAAAAGCATTAAAAAAACTCATTGCCATTGCATCTGCAGCAATTTTTGTTGCACTGTAAGGTGACTGCGCCTGCAAGGGATGACTTTCATCTATAGGCACATATTGAGCCGTCCCATAAACTTCGCTGGTCGATGTATGAATAATACGTTTCACTCCACTCTCTAATCCTGCCTGACAAATATTGAGGGTTCCTTTTATGTTTGTATCAACATAACTATCAGGAGCAACATACGAATACGGGATAGCAATAAGAGCAGCTAAATGAAAAATGACATCGGTATCCTTACATATATGCTTACAATAATGGGGATCTCGGATATCACCATTTAATACCTCTATATCATTCCTGCAACTAACATCCTCAAGCCAGCCCCAATTATTAAATGAATTATATTGGGAAAGCGCTTTTACCTGATACCCTTGTGCAACCAACATTTCAGTCAAATGTGACCCAATAAAACCATCTGCTCCTGTTACTAATACTCTCACTTTTAAATATTCCTTAAAAATTCTGCCTTAACATATCCGTTTATATATACTTGTATGTATCACCACTGATCAACGTAAATCACGCCTCAACTAAGCATATACTATTGTGTAATTCCAAAAAAAAATTTAAATAACATGGGGAGGCATGAGCATTACCAATCATCACTATCTTTACTTAACCCGCATCCTATGCGTTATTCAACATTTCTTTACGGTTTAGTCATTTTAGCAATTATAAAGGGATTATTTACCATCACCTGTCATATGCACGGTAATATAAAATTCAGCCATTTACATTAAACAAATTATTAACAAATTTATTTAATGTATTAAATTTTCATGGATGGATTTTCTGTTTATAAAGTGGCTATAAGAATCTTCGGCTATTATTTTTCCATTTTCCAACTGTACTATCGTATCGCAATTCTTCAATGTAGTAAGCCTGTGAGCAATAATTAAAATAGTTAAACCACGATCCAAATTTTCAATCGCACTCATTACTGCCTTTTCGGTATCATTATCAAGTGCACTGGTGGCCTCATCAAATATAAGAACTGTTGCCTGCTTATAAAGGGCCCGGGCAATACCAATTCGTTGACGTTGCCCGCCACTTAGGCGAATACCTCTCTCCCCTACAAAGGCATTATAGCCATCTGGATGACTTTCAATAAAATCAGCAATCTGCGCACGCTTAGCTGCCTGTTTCACACGTTCCATATCAATTTCTGTGGCATGGACACCAAATGCTATATTCTCGGCAATATTGGTATCGGTCAGAAATATAGTCTGGGGAACATGAGCAATTGTACGCTGCCATGCACGACTCATATTACTATTTATTGGCTTACCATCAATGAGAATACTTCCTTCAGTTGGCTCAAGCAACGACATTAACATATCCAGCATCGTACTTTTACCACTACCCGTGCTACCTACAAAACCAGTACGCGTTCCCTTTTTTATAACAAGATTGATGCCATTCAATACACATGGGCCATCGGCTACATATTGGAAACCGACATTATCAAAAACAATGCTATCCTTAAATTCAAGTGGCGCAGGCTTTGGTTCAGAAACATACTTTGGTAACGGCTGTTCAAGCAATTTAAGAACATCTAGCAATGAATGCAGATTAGATGCAAAACTAACCCAATTCCCATACAATATTTGCAATATAGGTAACAGTCTCTGGGCACCAAGTGCTAATGCTCCTAGCACCGGCAGGGCTGCTGCTATCCCACCTTCCCTCAGGCTTAACACATAAGCCATGATAGCAATTAACACCATGCCCACAGACTCCATAGCATAACGTGGAGCCTGATTCACAAAAGTACTTTCACCATTGGTACGTTGTAGTTTTTGAATTGAAGTACTGTAATTATTGCAATAAACAGCTTGCGCCCCATCTAACAACACATCACGAATAGCCCCAAGACCTTCCTGTAAGGATTTAACAACCTGAGTCTGCTCATGCGCAACAATTTTACTATTAATTGACAGTCGACGACGAGCTAACCAGGCGATTGCAACATAACTGGTTCCAAAACTCATTGCAGCCACCAGCGCAATCATTGGATCAATTACAATCAAGGTTGATAGAATGGCTGTAAACAACCCAACCGAAGTGATTATTGTTGCTACAGACATCAAAATACGTATAACAGTCGACACTTTTTGAGTTATACCTGTAATAATTTCACTACTGCTGCGTGAAACATGGACAGGATAGGGCTGGTATAGTGTCCGACGATAAATATCTATACTAATATCAGCACCTGTTGCGTTAGCCAAATGAATACTGGCTTTTAATAATAACAGGCGCAGTCCTCCTGCAATTATTGCAGCCGTCGCAAATGCAATTGTCAAAGGTAGCACTAGCTCACCCGAAGATGAGATCCCAAAGAACCTAATGGCACCTTCCATCATTGGATATTCAAAAACTTTTTCTGGCTGAGTAAGAATACCTATAAATGGCACCACAGCCCCCAAGCTAACAACCTCTGCAAAAGAGCTTACCAGGGTTAAACCAAACAACTGGATAAATTGATAACGTCGATGGCGACTAACATGACGAAAGAGTTGTACAATAATCGAGATTGGATTGTCTTTTTGTAATTTTTTAGATTGCATTAGGATATTATGTTAGAACTTCAATCATAAATTTATCACAAGTTATATAACTCAGGAATATATTACCATTTAAATACATCATTTCAGACACGCTACCGCCCTACCGTGCTTTAAAGCAAGTATAAACATTCCATTTCCGGTAATTTTAAATCTTAGCTGTTAACAACACCCTGTTATTTAACCACTTACATTCAAGTTAAAATCACCTACAAATCTGTAATACTATTTTGTCATTCAAAGACAAAGATTCTTTAATATGTTCGCTAACCCCAAAAAGGATTTTCACGAGACACTGTATCTATTACATTAGATGTTGTAGCAAACCTACCGGGCAATGCATTTACTACTTAAGAAATACTATTGCTACGTTTTTTAACAGCACTAATTAATTCCGCAATAAACCCAGCAAATACCCCCAAACAAAGCGCTAATGCAAGAGCTAACATCCATCGAACCCTTGGTTTTATAAGCTCAACATACTCACCCGCGCTTTTTTTGACCATTACAGAAGGAAGATTCAGCTCATCAAAAGTTATAGACTCCAGCACTCGCTTTTGATCCAGCAGTGAAGGCAAATCAGGTATGAACGCATCAGAATGCGCACGTCTTTTTAAAGCATCCATTTCAGCTTGCAGTATTTTCGTCCCTTTAAAATGTTGATCTGAAAACTGTACATTAACCACCGTATCTATACCTAATGTTTTTGCAATCTGATAACTCTCCAACTTTCTTTTAATTTCATCTTCTTGTATTTGCTTAAATACTAAACGTCTATTGGTGAGTTCTCTATTTTGCACATCAATTTTAAATGCAATTTCTGCCTTTAGTTTTTTAATGTATTTTTTGACCGTTTCTTTATTAACAAAATCCACTAAACCATCCAGCCATGAACCTATCATATTATCATTAACGCCAATTAAGCTTATATTGGTTACACCTTTATTTTTATTGACGTTTAATTGCTGATAAAAATCGTTAATTATCAGATTAAATTCATCATCAGTTATATCTTCTCTGACTTTACCCGTCACAGCCTGAAAAACATCACTATTATTAAAATAACTTTTAACCGAACTACGCATCTTAATGTTATCTACAAAAATATCGTAAATTTTCCCCAGATGTTTCTTAGTAAGAATGGGGTCAACGAGCAAAGATATATTGTGATTATTCATATTTAAAGTAATAAGTTCCTCAAATAAAGTACTAACCACAACTGTTTCAACTTTATAAACCCGTTCAGCTAATACCCCATAAACAAACGTAGCCAACATTACAGCCATTGCTACAACAGCAATAATCTTTTTTCTTCTCAATAAAATCAAAAAACCATCTACAAGATTAAACTGTTTTTCATCCATGAAATCATCCTGGCTGCCAACAGCAGACTCTCCATTACTCTGGTTAACTTGACTCATCATTAATCTCGCTATTTTTATAACTGGGTTATTAAATACAATCTGCTATCTGGAGTTCATGCATACTTAATGTTACACAGGTATTTTTCCCAATAACATCAAGCAACACAGAAACCCGATCAACACCTTTTTTCTGTTGATAAATCCCATGTTGACCCGCAAATGGGCCATCAATAATATTGATCTTGTCACCCGCATTCATTTCTTTTTTAACTGTTTCCTGCAAACCCAGCTCATTTTCATTTGTTTTTAATATCTTAATTAATTGGTCTGGAGCTATCGCAAGTATACCGCCAAACTGAATAAGATGAGAAACCCCTAACGTTGATCGAATAGGTGCCCAATTGTCCGTTTGTGTATTCATGTAGATGAATAAATATCTGGGGAAAAAAGCTTCGATAACGTTGATATAACGACTGTTTCGACGCCGCTGACTTTTCACCATGGGCAGATAGGTTTCATAACCCTGTCGATTGAGATTTTCCTCAGCAGATTTTTCCATCCGAGGTTTTGTTTGAATTAAATACCAGGAGCGTTGTTCTGACATAATTGTCATTACTT
>VAPL010088803.1_pt1 | contig 79299 bp, 82 predicted proteins | sample 3395061 | NCBI WGS metagenome assembly VAPL01 (sample SAMN08290444, study PRJNA428436) | hydrothermal vent metagenome | isolation source: Deep-sea hydrothermal vent chimney 2 | place: Pacific Ocean: Juan De Fuca Ridge | depth 2182 m m | reverse complement strand
TGGGCAGTTTTTTGATGTGTTATTAAGAGAAAAGGTAACGATTAGTTTACTAATAATTTATAATTGAGGTTGTGCAATAGCGTGTTACGTTATTAAGTGTGTTAAAAAAGTTGGGAGATTAAGAATGGGTGAGACAAGCGAAATATTGGATCGAGCGAAAAAGCGCGCAGAAGAAGCACATTTGTTATATACAGGACTCGTTACGCCAGAAGAGTCGAGTGTTTTGCTTGAGAAAAATGAACATGCGGTTTTGGTTGATGTGCGTACTCATGCAGAATTGGAGTTCGTTGGTAAAATTTTAGGTGCTGTCCATATAGAGTGGGCATCTTATCCCGGCATGAGAATTAATTCAGGTTTTTCTAAACTGCTAGAGAAGCAGGTAGATAAAGAGGCTTTGGTCATTTTTGTCTGTCGTACAGGCGGTCGTTCACATAACGCCGCTACCTTGGCGGCAACACTGGGGTTTTCTGAAGCTTATAATATGCTAGAAGGTTTTGAAGGGGATGCAAATACGGAAATGCAGCGTACTCAGATTAATGGTTGGCGGCATGCTGGTTTGCCTTGGAGTAACTAGCAAGATATGAAAGACAGGTATGCTGTTGTAGGTAATCCTATTGCTCATAGTCAGTCACCCATCATACATGCTGCATTTGCTAAACAGCTAAAACAAGATATTGAATATGAGGCAATATTAGCCCCGTTAGATGGTTTTGAAGACACGGTTCTTAGCTTGATAGCAGAAGGCTATAAGGGCGTAAATGTGACTGTGCCATTTAAATTAGAGGCATTTAATATCGCTAATCATCTCACGTCTAATGTTATTGATGCAGAGGCTGCTAACACGCTCAAATTTAGTAATGATGGAATCATTGCACACAATACTGACGGTATTGGCTTGGTACGTGATATAGAGGAAAACCTAAATGTATTAATTAAGGGTAAGCGAGTGCTTTTAATCGGTGCAGGCGGTGCAGCTCAAGGCGTGGCGCATCCAATTGCAGAAAAGAAGCCAACATTATTTGTTATTGCTAATAGAAATTTAGAAAAAGCCACTGCGATACAGAAGAAGTTGGAAGGCACAGAAGAATATCCAGTTACATCTTTTAGTGGTGTGCCTTTTAAAGGTTTAGAAGGTAAAGAGTTTGATATCGTCATCAATGCAACATCTGCAGGCTTGTCAGAGACTACCTTACCTATTCCAGCCACAATATTTGTAGATGGTTGTCTTGCATACGACATGATGTACGGACGTGACACACCATTTATGCAGCAGGCTCGCATCGCGGGAGCTGTCGTCGCTGATGGTCTAGGGATGTTGGTAGAGCAGGCGGCTGAATCTTTTTATTTGTGGCGTGGTGTCAGGCCCAATACACAGCCAGTGATAAAGCTACTGAGAAGTCTATAACTTTGTTCATTCGTTGGTTATTTAATCGCAAGCCTAAAGCACGACCATTAAAATTTGGTGGTTACGTTAAGCGTCTTTTAGCGTTATTTGTCCTATGGATATTTCTATATCAACTATGGATTCTTTTGCATATTACCTGGTTGATGCATTTTAATCCTTCGTCAACAGCTTTTATGGAGCGCCGGCTGAAAGTGATGCAAATAGAAATGCCTGATGCTAAATTAAACTATCGATGGGTAGAATACGCCAAGATATCGACTAATTTGAAACGTGCTGTTATTGCCAGTGAGGATGCTAAGTTTATGCGTCATGATGGCTTCGATTGGCAAGGCATTGAAAATGCATTTCAAAAAAACTTGAAAAAAGGCAAACTGGTCGCAGGTGGATCCAGTATCACGCAGCAGTTAGCTAAGAATTTATTTTTATCTAGTTCACGTACGCCATGGCGTAAGGGACAAGAAGCAATCATTACGTTGATGTTAGAAAAAATGCTAACCAAGAAACGCATATATGAGATTTATCTAAACGTGATTGAATGGGGAAATGGTGTGTTTGGTATCGGTGCTGCTGCAAAGCATTATTACCATATCAGTGCGGCAAGTATGACGACAACACAAGCTGCCAAGTTGGCCGTTATGGTACCCAATCCAAGATTTTATGATGAGCACAGAAACACGCGTTATTTGAATCGGCGTACAGCGACAATACGCGCACGTTTGCGCTATGTGGAGATCCCTTAATGGAATGGCAGTGGTTAGTCGTGTTTTTGTTATTAGGGTTGGGCTTTGTTGGTATAGTCATGCCAATGTTGCCGGGTGTGCCTATGATCTTTGGTGGCCTATTGCTCGCTGCGTGGATTGATGATTTTTCTAGAGTGAGTCAAACGACTATGGTGATTATTGGGGTGCTTTCTGTTGGTGCTTGGGTCATTGATTTTTTTGCATCTTACGTGACAGCCAAAAAAGCTGGGGCAAGTAAGCAAGCACTTTGGGGTGCGCTGATAGGCGCCATAGTTGGATTGTTTGCAGGTATTATCGGTTTAATTATTGGCCCCGTTATTGGCGCGGCTATTGGTGAATTAATAGCGCAAAACGATAAGCAACATGCAACGCGGGTAGGGCTTGCTGCAGGTTTAGGTTTTGTATTGGCCATAGCAGTTAAGCTATCGATGGCAATCGTAATTTTAGCGATTTTTACCTATACTTATTTTTATTAGTGTTAAGTATCAAAAGTGCTACTTGGATAACATCGTTTTTAAATATTTCCCAGTATAACTTTTTTTACTTTTAGTGACAGTTTCAGGTGTGCCTTCAGCAATAATCAACCCGCCACCATCACCACCCTCAGGGCCCATATCAAGGAGCCAGTCGGCAGTTTTAATCACGTCTAAATTATGCTCAATAATAATAATTGTATTACCCGCATCACGTAAGCGATGCAGTACATCCAGCAATAATTGAATGTCGGCAAAATGCAGACCTGTTGTTGGTTCATCTAAAATATAGAGTGTGCGCCCTGTATCGCGTTTGCTTAGCTCTAAAGCTAACTTAACACGTTGCGCCTCACCACCAGAGAGCGTTGTCGCGCTTTGGCCGAGCGTAATGTAGCCTAAGCCAACATCAAGCAAAGTGTTGAGTTTGCGTGCAATGGTAGGCTGCGCATTAAAGAACACGTGCGCTTGCTCTACCGTCATTTCTAGTATTTCACGTATATTTTTACCTTTGAAATGAATTTCTAAGGTTTCGCGGTTATAGCGTTGACCTTTACATACGTCACAAGGTACGTATACGTCTGGTAAAAAGTGCATTTCTACACGAATCACACCATCGCCTTGGCAAGATTCGCAGCGTCCACCTTTAACATTAAAAGAATATCGTCCAGGTCCATAACCACGTGCACGACTTTCAGGTACTGCGGCAAATAAATCACGAATCGGTGTAAATAGCCCTGTATAAGTGGCAGGATTAGAACGTGGTGTGCGTCCGATAGGGCTCTGGTCTACATCAACAACCTTGTCGAAAAATTCTAAGCCATCAATCTCGCCATAGGATGCTGGTTCAGCGTTACTGCCATATAAATGTTTGGCGACAATACGGTATAGCGTGTCGTTAATAAGTGTTGATTTGCCACTGCCAGAGACCCCGGTTACGCACGTGAGTAAGCCAACAGGGATTTCTATTGAAATATCTTTTAAGTTGTTACCTGTTGCATTGCTTAGTTTTAGCCAACGTGCTGGGTCGGCTTTGGTACGTGTTTTTTTATAGGTAATTTCTTTTTTGCCACTTAAGTATTGTCCAGTGAGCGAATTATCATTAGCTAGAATCTCTTTAGGTGCGCCTTCCGCTACAATTTCCCCACCATGCTCCCCTGCACCCGGGCCAATATCGATAACATAATCTGCAGACATAATGGCATCTTGGTCATGCTCTACCACAAGCACACTATTTCCTATGTCACGCAGTCGTTTTAGGGTGTCTAGCAGCCTGTCATTGTCCCGCTGATGTAAGCCAATGGATGGTTCATCCAGCACATACATAACACCTGTCAGGCCACTACCAATTTGGCTGGCTAAGCGAATGCGTTGCGCTTCACCGCCTGACAAGGTTTCAGCAGAGCGTGATAGCGATAAATATTCTAAGCCTACGTTGGTTAGAAACTTAAGTCTGTTGCCAATTTCTTTAACAATTTTATCGGCAATCGCTAGTTTCGCACCTTGCAATTGTAGTGTTTCAAAAAACGTAAGGGCTTGTTTAAGCGGCACTTCACACACTTGGTGAATATTCTTGCCACCTACTTTTACATGACGTGCTTCTTTGCGTAATCGTGTTCCAGCACAATCTGGGCATACGGTAGCATTAATGTATTTGGAGAGTTCATCACGTACGGCACTAGATTCACTGTCTTTGTAACGTCGTTGTAAGTTATTAAGGATGCCTTCGAACGTATGTGTTTTACTAAAAAACGTGCCACGTTCATTAATATATTTGAAGGCTATTTGTTCACGGCCAGAGCCGTTAAGTAAAACATTTTGTGCCTCTTCAGCGAGCTCTTCAAATGGTGTTTCTAAATCAAAGTCATAATGTGCAGCTAAGCTAGAGAGCATTTGAAAGTAAAATTGATTGCGTTTGTCCCAGCCTTTAATGGCACCGCTTGCTAATGACAAATGTGGAAAAGCAACAACGCGTTTAGGGTCAAAAAAGTTGATATTGCCTAACCCTTCACATTTAGGGCATGCGCCTACTGGGTTGTTAAAGCTAAATAAGCGCGGCTCTAATTCCGCCAGTGAGTAGTCACATACGGGACAAGAAAATTTTGCTGAAAACAGATGTTCTTTTTCAGCATCCATTTCCAAAGCAATTGTTTTACCGTCAGCCAATCTTAAGGCGGTTTCAATACTTTCGGCAATACGTTGCTTCATGTCGGCGCGTACTTTAAGCCGGTCAACCACTACATCAACAGTATGTTTTTTTGTTTTTACTAATTCAGGTAGTGCATCAATTTCGTAAATGGTGCCATCGATTCTTAATCGTACAAAACCTTGTGCTTTTAGCCCATCAAATAAATCGTGTTGCTCGCCTTTGCGATTAGAAACAACGGGTGCCAAAATCATTAGCTTAGTATCTTCTTCTAACTTAAGAATCGCATCAACCATCTGGCTGACCGTTTGTGCTTCTAGTTTATTGCCATGTTCTGGACATTCAGGGTCACCTGCGCGCGCATATAGTAAGCGTAAATAATCGTGAATTTCAGTCACTGTACCAACAGTAGAGCGCGGGTTATGTGAAGTGGATTTTTGTTCGATAGAAATGGCCGGCGATAGGCCTTCAATTAAATCAACATCAGGTTTATCCATGCGTGCCAGAAACTGGCGTGCATAAGCAGATAAACTTTCGACATAGCGTCTTTGGCCTTCTGCATACAAAGTATCAAAAGCCAACGATGATTTACCTGAACCTGACAAGCCAGTGATGACGACTAATTTGTTGCGAGGAATGTCTAGCGAAATATTTTTTAGGTTGTGGGTGCGAGCGCCACGAATTTTTATAAATTCCATGAATGTTTTAACGAAAATTGAATCAACCTGCTAATATACGCAATTATTTAGTTTCTATCCAATATTCATGCAACTTTCTGAAAAAATGTCTCGCAGTGAGCTGCGTTCTACAATAAGCCTTGCTTCAATTTATGGTTTACGCATGATGGGTATGTTTTTAATCTTGCCTATATTTGCGGTATACGCGGAAACATTAGAGGGCGGTAATGACCACACCATGATAGGCCTTGCATTGGGTGCCTATGGTTTAACACAGGTGTTATTGCAGCTGCCTTTTGGGTTAGCTAGCGATAAATATGGCCGTAAAAAAGTTATTTATATTGGCTTAGCCATATTTGTAGTCGGTAGTGTCGTAGCGGCAGTGGGGACAGATATCGTGACGGTTATTATTGGTCGGGCTATCCAAGGTGCGGGTGCAGTGTCAGCCGTGATTACGGCGTTGGTGGCTGATTTAACACGTGAAGAGCATCGCACTAAAGCCATGGCGATGATAGGCGGTACTATCGGTACGGCTTTTGCTGTTTCGCTAGTGGCAGGGCCGTTGTTGAATCAATGGATAGGGGTGTCAGGTATCTTTTGGTTAACCGCTATATTGACAGTAATGGCTATTTTTGTTGTTAAGTTTTTAGTGCCAGATCCTGTTAACAGTCATTTTCACTCTGATGCACAAACCGTCCCTAGTAAAGTGAAAGATGTATTAAAAGACACGCAATTATTACGTCTTAACTTTGGTACGTTTAGTTTGCATGCTGCGCAGATGGCAATGTTTGTTGTGGTGCCTTTTGCCTTAATTAAAACGGGCGGCATGGACGTGAATCAACATTGGCAAGTTTATTTGCCAGTACTGCTCATTTCTTTTGTTTTAATCATACCCTTTATTATTTATGCAGAAAAGCGAGCTAAATTAAAGCCAGTGTTTATTGGCGCGGTCGCTTTGATGTTAGTGGCTCAACTTTTATTTGCAAGTACGATTGATTTGTTTTGGGGCGTAGTGGCTTCTTTATTTATTTACTTTATTGCATTTAATTTACTAGAAGCCACCTTGCCATCACTTATCTCTAAAATGGCGCCTGCCGCATCTAAGGGCACGGCGATAGGTGTACATAATACTGCGCAGTCGTTTGGTGTGTTTTTAGGTGCATTAGTAGGCGGTTTTTTATCAAGTCGTTATGGATTTTCTGCTGTATTTATTTTTTGCGCAGTGTTAATGGGGTTTTGGCTGTTACTTGCTTTTGGTATGAAAACACCCCCCAGCGTTAAAACAAAGATGTATCATGTGGAATTAACTACTGCATTAAAAGCAAAAGAGCTCAGTACTAAAATTGCAAATATGGATGGTGTAGAAGAAGCTGAGGTGATTGCACAAGAAAACATGTTGATTGTTAAAATTAATAACCAACAAAGTGTTGAAGCACAAACTGCATTAGAGCAAAATATATTGAAATTGATAGGGAGTAAATAATGGCATCAGTAAACAAAGTGATTTTAGTGGGTAACTTAGGGCGTGATCCAGAAGTGCGTTTCATGCCAGATGGTAATGCCGTATGTAACTTTAGTATTGCGACGACAGAAAATTGGAAAGATAAAAGTGGTGTCAAGCAAGAAAAAACAGAATGGCATAATATTGTCATGTATCGTCGTTTGGCTGAAATTGCTGGCGAGTATCTTAAAAAAGGCCGTCCTGTTTATATCGAAGGCCGTTTGCAAACACGCAAGTGGGAAAAAGACGGTGTGACGCGCTATAGCACAGAAATTATTGGTGATCAAATGCAAATGTTAGGTAGCCGTGCTGATAGTGGTGGTGCAAGTTATGACGGCACCCAAACTGCTCCAGCAGATGATTACAATCAAGCACCAGCGAGACCAGCAGAAAGTCAGGCAAAACCTGCTCAACAGAAAGCACCTGCAGCAGACGGTGGTGCATTTGATAATTTTGAAGATGATATTCCATTTTAGAAAGTAAATGACAGTTTTTAACAAAAAAGCCTCTGGTTTCAGAGGCTTTTTTGTTGTTTTAAACAAAATTAAAAAGTAGGTGGCACAATCCTTTAACCTATTGGTTCACATCAGTTATAATCTCGTTCTTTAATAATGTGCTTACAGTTATGAAGTGTCGCGCTCAGTCGAATGCGTTATTAACTGTTTAAATCAATATGAAAAACTATTTTATTACTGGTTTGCTGGTGTTAGTCCCTTTGGTGATTACCATTTGGGTATTAAACTCGCTTATCCAAGTGATGGATCAAAGCTTGTTATTGCTGCCGGCTGCTTGGCAACCAAAAGTATTATTCGGTTTTAATATAATGGGTTTTGGTGCAATACTGACTTTGGGTATTGTTTTTGTTACTGGCTTAATTGCAACCAATATATTTGGTGCACAGCTCATCCTGTTATGGGAGGCGCTGCTTTCGCGTGTGCCAGTGGTTAAATCAATTTACTCAAGTGTTAAGCAAGTGTCTGATACTTTATTTTCAGACTCTGGCAATGCCTTCCGACAAGCGTTGCTGGTTGAGTATCCGCGTAAAGATGTTTGGACAATTGCATTTTTAACAGGTAAACCAGGCGGTGATGTCAGCAATCATTTACAAGGTGAATATGTAAGTGTTTATGTGCCAACGACACCTAACCCGACCTCAGGTTTTTTCTTAATGTTACCAAAAGCTGATGTAGTTGAGCTTGATATGACAGTAGATCAAGCTTTGAAATATATTATTAGTATGGGTACTGTAGTGCCTGAAATTAAATCAGAAAAATTATCAACTAAATAAAATGATTAGAAAATTATGATGCGTACACACTATTGCGGCCATTTAAACCGTGACCATATTGGCGAAACAGTAACTCTTTGTGGTTGGGCGCATCGGCGTCGTGACCATGGCGGTGTTATTTTTATTGATTTACGCGACCGTGAGGGTATGGCGCAAATCGTGATTGATCCTGATACTAAAGAAGCGTTTGCACTTGCTGAGTCTGTACGTAATGAATTTGTGCTTAAAGTGACTTGTAAAGTGCGTGCACGTCCTGAAGGTACAGTTAACCTTAACTTGCCAACAGGTGAGGTTGAAATGCTAGCGAGTGAAATTGAAATTTTGAACCCATCACTCACGCCACCATTTATGTTGGATGATGATAATTTAAGTGAAGCTGTGCGTTTAAATCATCGCTATATTGATTTACGTCGCCCTGTGATGCAAGAAAATATGAAGTTGCGTTACCGAGTATCCAAAGTGATTCGCGATTACTTAGATGATAACGGTTTTATTGAAATTGAAACGCCTATGTTGACACGTAGCACACCAGAAGGCGCACGCGATTACCTTGTGCCGAGTCGTATACATGCAGGGCAATTTTTTGCGTTGCCACAATCACCACAATTGTTTAAACAATTATTGATGGTATCGGGTTTTGATCGATACTTTCAAATAACCAAATGTTTCCGAGATGAAGATTTACGTGCAGATCGTCAGCCAGAATTCACGCAAGTGGATATTGAAGCTTCGTTTTTAGATGAAAATGAGGTGATGGATATTGTAGAAGAAATGATTCGTCATATGTTTAAGACAGTACAAGATGTTGATTTTCCAGATAAGTTTCCGCGGTTGTCATACGCTGAAGCAATGAGTAAATACGGTTCTGATAAACCAGATATGCGAGTGACCTTAGAAATTACAGAGCTGTCAGATGTGATGAAAGATGTCGACTTTAAAGTGTTTTCTGGCGCAGCCAATATGGATGGCGGGCGTGTTGCCGCAATCCGTGTGCCTAATGGTGCAAAAATTAGCCGTAAAGAGATTGATATTTATACTGAGTTTGTCAAGATTTATGGCGCTAAAGGTTTGGCCTATATCAAAATAAATGACATTACCAAGTTGAATGAAGAGGGCTTGCAAAGTCCAATCGTTAAAAACATTCATGAAACAGCATTAAAAGCAGTGATTGAACGTACAGGTGCTCAAGATGGTGATATCGTATTCTTTGGTGCGGATAAAGCAAAAGTAGTGAACGAGGCGCTTGGTGCATTGCGCGAAAAAGTAGGTCACGATAAGGGCCATGTTGATGGTCGCGCTTGGGCGCCACTTTGGATAGTCGATTTCCCTATGTTTGAACGTGATGAAGATAATGATCGCTGGACGGCATTGCATCACCCATTCACTTCACCAAAAGATGGTCATGAAGATTTATTAGCAAGTGACCCAGGCAAAGCGTTATCAAAAGCTTATGACATGGTAATTAATGGTTGGGAAGTAGGTGGTGGATCAGTGCGTATACACAAGTCAGTAGTACAATCTAAGGTGTTCGATGCGCTCAAAATAAGCGAAGAAGAGGCACAAGAAAAGTTTGGTTTCTTACTTGATGCCTTGCAATATGGTGCGCCGCCACATGCAGGCCTCGCTTTTGGTTTAGATCGTTTGGTCACCTTAATGGCAGGTGCTGAATCGATTCGTGATGTGATTGCCTTCCCTAAAACACAGCGTGCACAATGTTTGATGACAAACGCACCTAACGATGTGGGTGAAAAACAGCTACGTGAATTACATATACGTGTGCGTACACCCAACCCTACTGCTTAAAATGTATTCACATCACGATAACGTCGTTACATCCGCTTGCCGTACTAATCGTACTGTCTGCGCGGATGCGCCTAGTTCTCGACTCGCGAGCTACATTTTAAGGAGTTTATATGAGTGATGAGCCTTCATTCAAGGAAAATTACGAACGAAATATGGCTCCCATAGCAAGAAGATTGAATGAGGCTAGGTGGGAGAATGCAAGAATTATGGCACTTGGAGCGGCAGGGTTATCAGTTGCATTGGTTTTTCTCTTGATACAAATAGGCTTTCAATCTTGCGTATTAAAAACTTCATTCTTCTGTGCATCAATAGCTATACCAGTGTGGCTTGCTCTTTGGCAATATGGGGATGCTTATTCATTTTATGGTGCGGATTCATATGGTCATTTTGTAAAACCAAAAGGTTCTGGAGGCGGTGTAATACTTTTTGTAATTGGAGGATTATTGCTTCTAACTAGTTTTGCTGCATTAATTTGGAGCTTCTCAATAATTACTTCCATTGCTTTCACTATTGTTAGTTTCTTAATGATTATATTGATTTATAGACACTCTAATGAGGTGCGTAAATATGCAGAATCCAAACGGAATGAATAAACCCTGATTGTATGAATGTAAGTTAATTCAAGCCATTTTAAATCCCTAATCCTTGCCATCCGCCATAATCCTACAGTAGGCATCATATTCTGTGGCATCACGATCTTGCTTAAAGGTCTGTTAGTTGCGACGCTAGAAATCTGTAATGTTATACAATGGCAATATTAAAAAAACGAATTAAAGATTAACCATGCCACTCATTGAAATAAACCATTACAACTTGCGCACACCACGCGAGATGATGCTTAGGTTAAAAGACTATTATTGCGATATTTTAGGGTTGGTAGAAGGTCCTCGCCCAGGTTTTACCAGTTATGGTTTTTGGTTGTATATTGGTGATAATGATGTGCTACATTTGAGTGAATATCGTGGTGAGAGTGAACCGCTAACGAATGTATTAACAACGTTAGATCATGTTGCATTTACTTGTACTGATATGCCTGCAATGGAAGTGCACTTACAAGAAAATGATATTAATTACACCATACGTGATTTGCCTGTTATCAAAACAAAGCAAATTAATTTTAAAGATCCTGTTGGTAATGGAATAGAGTTAAATTTTTTAATGGAATAGCGTGGTTTGTTGGTGTGTGATTGCGGTTACATACATCGTTAGGGTTGAACTTACAATGGTCTAGGTAATCCTAACGGTTGAGATAAACGTTAGTATGATTAGAGATGGTATTTTAGAAAAGTTTGGAGGAAGTACAATGAAATGGAATAAATCCTTATGTGTTGCGCTTGTAAGCACAGCAGTGTTGTTTACGAATAGTATGAATGCTTTTGCAGAGGCTGACCCTAAGTTGTGGCCAGTGATGAAAGAAGCGTTTTTTGAAAAACGTCCGATGAAAGAAGTTGATTTTATTAAAATTGAGGCACCTAGTCGTGCTGAAAATGGCGGGCAAGTGCCTGTGACCTATATCATTGATAACAAGGCAGCAAAAGGGATTGTTATTAAAAAGCTTTATGCTTTTGTAGATGCAAACCCTATTCCGCTAACTGCTACTTACCACTTATCAAAAGCGTTAGGTGATTTCAGGTTGTCAACCCGTATTCGTTTTGAAACAGATGCTTATGTACGCTTAGTAGGTGAGGATGCAAAAGGTCAGTTATACCTTGCATCACATATTATTCGTGCAGCGGGTGGTTGCGGTGGTACTGTGGCAGCAAATGAAGCGGAAGTACGTGCTTCAGCGGGTAAAATGAGAATGAAAGTGGACAAGGCCGTCAAGTTTGGCAGTGTGACGAGCGCCAAAGTCAATATTAAACATATTATGCGTACAGGTTTGCAACGTGATTTAGAGTCTCAAGGCTTCTTACCTCCTTTTTATATTAAAAAAGCAACATTTACTTATGGCGGCAAACCTTTAATGACCGTGGATGTGGGCGTTGGTACTGCTGAAGATCCCTATTTTAAATTTAACTTTACACCAAAGGCGCCAGGTAAGTTTAAATTGGTGGCAGAGGACAATGAAGGTAAAATTTTTACCAAATCAATAGATGTAAAAAAAGCTAGCTAGCGTAATTTGTTTGAAAAAGGTCTCGTAAGAGGCCTTTTTTATTGCCTGTAATGCTAGAATAAAATTTGCTTATTTTGGAGAGTGAAATGAAAAGTTACAAAAAAGAACTTTGGTTTAATATTCCAGCCCGCATGGATTTTCAAAATATTACCGGTGAGGTAAGAGAGTGCTTGCGCGAAAGTGGTATTCAAGAAGGCTTGGCATTGATTAATGCGATGCATATCTCTGCTAGTGTATTCATTAATGATGATGAGCACGGCTTGCATCATGATTATAAAGTTTGGCTAGAAGCGTTAGTGCCACACGAGCCTTTGAGTCATTACCGTCATAATGACACAGGCGAAGATAATGCAGACGCACACATTAAGCGCCAGGTGATGGGTCGCGAAGTGGTGGTTGCGGTAACCGAAGGTGAGCTAGACTTTGGCCCTTGGGAACAAATTTTTTACGGTGAATTTGATGGGCGTCGTAAGAAGCGAGTCCTAATAAAAATTATAGGCGAGTAAACGTAAACTATCGTCACTGTGTGTCGTGACAATACGCTAAATAAATGCCTCACATACTAGCTGTATGCTTTGTTAATATTCTGAGTATTGTGCCTTAGCCTAGCTAAGAAGTCTTAAATTGATGATGTGATTGACGCGAAATAAAAAAGGGAGCAAGCGCTCCTTTTTTATTATATGTACTTAATTGTAGTATCTAGCCGCGAATATACATTTCAAGCTGTTCAATAAGCTCTTGTTGATAGCTAATGGTTTCTTTGACTAAGTCGCCAACTGAGAGCATGCCGATTACTTTATCTCCATCTAATACCGGCAAATGGCGTATGTGTTTTTCACTCATTAAGCTCATGCAATAATCGACTAAGTCATCTGGCTTAGCACTTAATACTTTTGATGTCATGACATCAGAGATAAGTGTTGTTTTAGAGGATCGGCCATGAAGCACCACTTCTCTTGCGTAATCGCGCTCTGAAAATATACCCACTAATTGATCATCTTGCATGACAGTAAGCGCGCCAATCTTATATTCAGCAAGAATCACCAATGCATCAAAAACAGGACGATCTGGTGTGATAGAAATAATTTCCTGGTATTTTTTCTCTTTTAAAATTTGCAAACAAGTTTTCATGATAATTCTCCCTCGATAACACTTTATAAAAATATACGCTATAAAACCAAAACTGAAAACCAATTTAATGAGATATTAGGTCTACAAACAATCATGTCATGATGCAAGATTAGGCATGTTAGAATTTATATTTCTCGAAGTATGGTTAGGATTAAGTGTAATGGCAGGTCATTCAAAATGGGCTAATATCCAGCATCGCAAGGGCAGACAAGATGCTAAGCGAGGTAAAATTTTTACCAAACTGATTAAAGAAATAACGGTTGCTGCACGTTTGGGTGGTGGCGACGCTAGTATGAATCCGCGCTTGCGCGCCGCAGTAGTAGCAGCAAAAGAAGAAAACATGCCAGCAGATAATATCACCCGTGCGACTAAAAAGGGTACAGGTGAGTTAGAAGGCGTTAACTACGAAGAGATGCGTTACGAAGGATATGGTATTAACGGCGCTGCCATTATTATTGATTGCTTAACAGATAATAAACAACGTGCGGTGTCTGATGTGCGGCATGCGCTAACTAAAAATGGTGGAAACTTAGGTACTGATGGCAGCGTTGTTTTTATGTTTAAACATTGCGGCACATTGGTTTTTGAGCCGGGTGCACCGGAAGAAAAAATTATGGATGTAGCATTAGAAGCTGGTGCTGAAGATATTGTGACAGATGATGACGGTAGTATTGAAGTGATTACGACGCCGCATGATTTTTTAGCTGTCAAAGAGGCGCTAACTTCGGCAGGTTTAAATGCTGCATTAGCAGAAGTCACTATGAAACCATTAAATGAAGTTGCATTTTCTGGTGATGAAGGAGAAAAAATGCAACATATTTTGGATGCCCTGGAAGATTTAGATGATGTACAAGATGTCTACACAACGGCAGTGATAGAAGGATAGATATTTCTATGGCTTTGAACTTAATATAATAATTGGTGGCGTAGAGTTGGTGAAATTTTGAGTGCAATCAGAATGTTAGGCATTGACCCGGGTTTGAGAGTCACTGGCTTTGGTGTGATTGAGAAAGTGGGTGAAAAAATTAATTATGTCGCCAGCGGCACGATTAAAACGGCTAAAGGTAAAACTGAAGATAGAGAAGCACTGCCAGCAAGATTAAAAATTATTCTGGATGGTTTGTTTGAAGTAATCGATACTTATCAGCCTGAGCAAGTCGCAGTAGAAAAAGTCTTTGTGAATGTGAACCCGCAATCCACTTTGTTATTAGGGCAAGCGCGCGGTGCCGCCATTAGCGCAGCTGTCATACGTAATTTGGTTGTGGCTGAATATACTGCGCTTCAAGTTAAACAAGCTGTCGTCGGTAATGGCCATGCAAAAAAAGAGCAGGTACAAGAGATGGTAAAACGGCTACTTAATTTGCCAGCGACGCCCGGCACTGATTCGGCAGATGCATTGGCTTGTGCTATCTGTCATGCACATGGTGGACAAGGCTTAGGCAAACTAGCAACCGCAGGGTTTCGGGTAAAAAATGGACGGTTAATATGATAGGTAGAATCACGGGTATTTTGATTGAGAAAACACCACCGCAATTGATTGTAGATTGTAATGGTTTGGGTTACGAAGTAGAGGTGCCGATGAGTACTTTTTATAACCTACCAGAACTCGGCACTAAAATTCAATTGCTGACACACTTTGTTGTTAGAGAAGACGCTCAGTTGTTGTATGGTTTTGGCACAGATCAGGAGCGCTTAACATTTAGACAACTACTTAAAGTAAATGGCGTGGGGGCAAAATCTGCACTTTCTATTTTGAGTGGCGTTTCTATTAGCGATTTAGTGGAGGCAGTTAGCATGCAAGATATTGGCGTGTTGACGCGTATTCCAGGGGTAGGTAAAAAAACAGCTGAGCGCTTGTTATTAGAGTTAAAAGATAAATTAGGTGCAGCTGATGGCTCATCCGCAAGTGGGCAAGGTCAATCAGTAGCACATGACGTGTTAAATGCACTGGTGACATTGGGCTACAATGAGCGAGAAGCTGTGGCTGCTGTTAAGTTGCTGGATAAAGAACTTGGTGTTACTGAGGGTATTAAAGAAGCATTAAAAAGTTTATCTAAATAAAGTTCAAGTTACAGAGATATTAGGAGTGTGGGCATGAAAAAATTAGCGCTTGTTTTTACTTTATTGTTGGTTGTTGGATGTAATCAGCAGCAAGATAAAATAGCGGGCACTAATATGCCTAGTTCGCCAATGTTAGAAAGAGCGGAAGGCGGAGCTGAACAAAGCTTAACAAAAGTGAGCGAACCCAAAGTCAATGCCGGTGCTGTTCAACTTAAGAAATATATTGCCTTAGCACATCATCTCACCGTTGAAACCGCGTCAGATAAAATGCAAGCTAATTTCGATGCGGCTGTGAAGCATTGTGAGGCACTAAACTGCCAGGTTTTGAGCGCCAGCTTTAATCGAAAAACTGCCTATAACCCCCCTTTTGCTAGTTTGAATGTGCGTGTGCCACCAAGGAATATTGAGATTTTTTTAAGTGGTTTAGCACAACATAGTGATGTGCGCTCACATGCGCGCTATAGCGAAGATAAAACGAGTCAGGTTGTTGACACAGATGCGAAAATTAAAAATCTAACCCATTTGAGGGATAGACTACGCATGATGTTAAGTGATAAAAAGGCAACCTTTAAAGATATTATTGAAATAGAAAGCGCACTTGCCAATACACAAAGCGAGTTAGATAGTATGACGCTTTATCGTAAAAAACTATCTTTAGAAACGGATTGGATTGCAGTTAATATTGATTTTTTAGCTAGGCAAGGTCTTACGGAGAGTGGTTTTTTTGCGCCAATAGCAAGGGCTTTATCAGATTCTGGTCGGGTGATAATTGAGAGTTTTGCTAGTGTCGTTACTTTCTTGATGATTGCAATTCCTTGGTTGTTGATGGGGATACCAGCATTATTAGTGATGCGTAAATATTGGACAAAAATTAAAACAAAGTTGCTGTAGCGCTTCTGACTAAAGAATTAACATTTATGATAAAACCTAGTACCTTTCTTTTTTTTCTGTTGCTTGCTTGTTCGCAGATTGTAAATGCTGAAGATGCTGATCAGTTAAATATTGATGAGCATGATTACATGGGTGAAGTACCCAATGTGCTGTCGGTGTCTCGTTTGTCTCAACCCTTGTCTGATGCACCATCTGCCGTTACGGTTATTGATCGCGCAATGATACGGGCATCAGGCATTGTTGACCTACCTGAAATTTTTCGCTTAGTGCCAGGTTTTTATGTAGGTGCAAATGCTGGCTATGTCCAAAATACTAATCATGCAGTGAGCTACCATGGGATGACGTCTGCTTATTCAGGGGCAATGCAAGTGTTAATAGATGGTCGCTCCGTTTATAGCCCGCTATTTGGTGGTGTGCAATGGAGCGAGTTACCACTTGTTATAGATGATATAGCGAGAATAGAAGTGACGCGTGGGCCCAATGCTGCTAGTTACGGTGCTAATTCTTATTTTGGTGTTATTAATATCATTACGCAGCGCCCAGCGGAAGCTAGAGGTAATAGGATTATTGCAACGCACGGTAATGGTCGAAATGAAGTGTTTTATCGGTACGCTGGTAAACAGAATAACTTAAGCTATCGCGTTACAACAGGCTATCGTGAAGATGATGGTTTTGATAATCGTAATGATTTTAAGCGCACGCGTATACTCAGTGCACAAGTGGACTATCAAATTAACAATAATGATAGTTTAGAGTTCGGTTTTGGTATGGCTGATGGTGCGCGCGGTGAAGGTGATGCCAATGAAGATTCGATTATATTTTTGCCTCGCACTAGACAGATGAGCAACCACCACGAGTTGGTTAGATGGCGGCATCATATTAGCGAAGACAGCGATTTTTCATTGCAGGCGTACCATTCGTTTGATCGGTCAACTGATAAAACAACCTCGGTTAACTTACGCCCAGTTGCCGATGCACTACTTGGTGCAGGCACAGGTGCACTGCTTCTTAATGACACCATTAGTATTCGTAATCCGGTAGAAACCGAGCGGTATGGTATTGAGGCGCAGCATAATTTTGCAGTGGGAGATGCCTTGCGATTTGTTTGGGGTGGCAGCATTAGACGCGATAGCGTATACGCACCCTATTTTTTAGCGACAAATAAGACAGATTATTTTGATTTGCAGCGTTTATTTGGCCATGCAGAGTGGCAGGCGCATCAGAAATTATTGTTTAATATCGGCGCCATGATTGAACATAACGATTTTACGGGCACTGATATTTCACCGCGGGCAAGTATGAATTTGAAATTTACGCCTAACCATACGCTAAGGTTCGGTGTTTCATCGGCTTTACGTACGCCTAATTATGTTGAGGAAAAGTTTAATCGAATGATTAAAATTCCTACAATCATTCCAAATAGTACGCTTTTATTACAGCTAGACGCGAATAAAGGCAATGTCAATCCTGAACAAATCGTTTCTAAAGAAATTGGTTATTTGGGTAAAGTGGGCAATATTACGGTTGATGCTAGGCTCTTTCACGATAGGATCACCGAGCATATTAGAACAGAAGATCGCACTGATTTTGTAACGCCGCCAGGTTTTGTCCTTATTAGTGACCCAGAAGATGTAGAAGGTAATGTGAACAGCGGTAGTGCTGAAGTGAATGGTTTTGAAACGCAAATAAAGTGGCAAATAGCAAAGAAAACAAATTTGTTGCTTAATTATTCACATGTCAGAATCCGAAAAATAAAAGATAAATTAATGCGCAACTTTACATTATCCATGCCTAGCAACACCGTCAGTGCTTTGTTGACACATCAATTTGATCACAATTGGGATGCTAGTGTTGCCTATTATCAAACAAGCAAAGCTACCCTTTTGGGGGATGGTGATCCTGTTGATTTAATAAGAAAATGTGATGTTAGATTGGCGCGTAAATTTGATAATGGTAAATGGAGTGGTGAAGTTTCTGCTGTGGTTGAGAATTTGTTCAACGACCATTATGAAGAGTTTGCAGACTACAACACTTCAAAGCGCCGTGCACGCATCAATTTAAAGCTCGATTTTTGATAGGCAGGTTGATGCTTTGAGATATACATTTTGATTAGTACTAGAAAACTATTTTTACATAACATACTCATGCTTATATTGGCTTTGGCTTTTTTGATGCCATCTAATGTGTATGCGTATGTCGGCGTAACGATTGTGATGAGTACACCGTCAGAGACAAACTTAGATTTCGTGCGAAATTTTAAAGATGAATTAATTACTTCGGATAATACAAATCTAAAGGTCACAGTCATTGATTTATCTGAAGTAGAAAAGTTAGTCGTAGCAGAAAATAGTGAGCTAGTAATAGCCCTAGGTGTAAAAGCGCTAACAGCCTCTAGTAAGTTAAAGCATACTACCCCTATATTAGGTGTTTTTACGCCACTGCCAGTATTCAACAAATTGCTTGCAAAAAGTAGACGTAGTTTAGGCATTTTTAGTGCGATAGTTTTAGATCAGCCATATCGAAGACAGGTTGCGTTAGTAAAAGCGATCTTACCCAATGCTAAACGTTTGGGTATTCTACTGGGTGATACTTCCATGAGGTATGAGGCATACCTAAGAGATGGCGGCAAAGCTAATGCCTTATTAATTGATATTGAAAATATCCATTCAGATATTGAGCTTATTCCGAAATTGAAAAAAATATTTGAATCAAATGATGCGTTATTAGCTATTCCAGATCCCGTGGTTTATAACAGAGAAAGCGCACAACCAATACTGTTAACCAGTTATCGGTATCAGAAACCAGTTTTTGGCTATTCCCGATCTTATGTGCGTGCTGGCGCCTTGGCAGCGGTTTATAGCAATGCTAAACATTTGGCTAGGCAAGCAGCAGAAATAGCAGCAGAAACACAAAAAGCGTCAGGATTGTTGCCACCGCCACGGGCACCTAAATATTTTTCTGTCAAGGTGAACCGCCAAGTTGCCAAGTCACTTAGCTTACCCAAGATCAGTGAAGATGCAATTTATAAAAAATTATTGTTGTTAGAAACAGTCAGCTTAGCACCTGTGCAACAAAGAACAGCCAAGCAAATAGAGGTGCGACAGTAAATGAAGAATTTAGGCATACAATCAAGAGTAATTCTTTTAGGAACATTGCCTGCCGTTTTGTTTGCCATTATATTGGCTGGCTATGCTATTACTAAAGTATTTGACAATTTAAATCAATCTTTAACAGATCGAGGGCGCGTGATAGCAACACAACTGGCGCCCGCTGCTGAGTATGGTGTGGTTTCAGGCAATAAACAAATTTTGCAGAAACTGGCGCGGCAAGCTTTGGCAAGTGAGTTAGATGTCAGAACTGTGATGGTTGTAGATAAGCAAGGTAAATTACTGGCCTTGAGCGGGCGTCCGTTGGCAAGGGACTTAATTAACCGGATGAAGGTGAATAAAATAAAAGAATTCGCCTGGATTGATGGGGTTGTTCTCGCCTCACCTATATACCGTAGCCTCGTAGAAATTGAAGACTTTCCTGAAGGCGATAAAATTGATGCTGATATTGCCTCCAAAGATGCAGACTTGATTATTGGGCAAGTTTATGTCGAATTAAGCAATTTAGCATTAAGGGCGCTTAAACAGAACTTGGTGATAAAGCTGATTTTCATTGGTTTGTTTGGCCTACTGTTCAGTGCGCTTATTGCTTGGTTTATTGGTAGAAATATTACCAAGCCAATTCAGGAGATCGCACAAGCTGTTGATGAGATCGGAGGAGGTTCTTTTTCACACACCATTAAAGAAAATTCCAGTGGCGAATTAAAAGTACTGCAAAAAGGCTTTAACTCAATGTCACGTAGCATTAAAAATTCATATGAAAATATGGAAGAAAAAATTCAAGATGCGACATCATTACTCCGCTATCAAGCGACGCATGATGATTTGACCGGCCTGATTAATAGGCGAGAGTTTGAGGTTAGGCTGGAGCGAGGCTTAAAAAATGTACACGACAATAAAGTGCAACATATATTTTGTTATTTAGATTTAGACCAATTTAAATTGGTCAATGATACCTGTGGACATAATGCAGGCGATGAGTTGCTAAAACAAATAAGTGCATTGTTCCATAATAAAATGCGTGAACGAGATACGTTGGCACGTTTGGGTGGGGATGAGTTCGGTCTTTTGCTTGAGAACTGTAGCTTATCAGATGCCGATCAAATAATAGATAACCTGCTAAAGCTTACTCGAGATTATCGATTTGAACACGAAGATAAGGTTTTTAATATAGGCGTTAGTATTGGTGTGGTGGTGGTTGATACATTATTTGATAATATCAGCGATATTATGCATGCTGCTGATGCTTCATGTTATTCGGCAAAAAAAGCTGGGCGTAATCAAAGCTTTTTATATAGCCATGGTGATTTAGAAACATTACAACGTCATAAAGAGGTCAATGCGGTTTCCGATATTACTGACGTAATCGATGATAAAAACTTCATTCTTTACTGCCAGCCAATCGTGCCACTTTCGTTAGAAGTTTCACAACGCCATCATTTTGAAATATTAATTAGAAAACTAGGCCCAGGTGGGGAAGTTAGTTTGCCTACGACGTTTATTCCGTCTGCTGAGCGATATCACTTAATGCCTAATATTGATCGCTGGGTGATTAAAAATACATTTTCAGCCTATCGAAACATGTTGGATGCGAGTAAAGATAGATGTGGGTATATTTTTTCAATTAATTTATCTGGTACATCGTTAGGTGATAAAACGTTACTAGGTTATATACGTGAACAATTTGCTATCTATGCTATTCCACCACAAGCGATTTGCTTTGAAATTACTGAGACAGCAGCTATTGTTAATTTAAAATCTACGATTGCTTTGTTTAAAGCATTACGTGGGATTGGATGTAAATTTGCATTAGATGACTTTGGCAGCGGCATGTCGTCGTTTATGTATTTAAAAACATTTGAAGTGGATTATCTTAAAATAGACGGTTCTTTTGTTAAAGAAATGCATGTTAATAAAATTGATCATGCCATGGTTCGCTCAATTCATAGCGTAGCAGAAGCGCTTAATATTAAAACAGTTGCCGAGTTTGTTGAAAATGACGAGATAATAAGAGAGTTGAAAAACATAGGCGTACATTATGGACAAGGTATGGGGCTGGGAGAGCCTGTGGAATTAAATAAGTTGATTGAAAATTTTCCTAAGGTAAAACCATCTTAGTAAGTTAAACTAGCACTTAATGTGTATTGTTTTGAAAATGTTTAATCGTGATTGAAACCGAGCGTCTCATTGCCTCGGCAGCAGAAAGCCCACAAGAGGAGGCTTCAGAGCGTGCGCTACGCCCTAAAGTGCTTGATGAATATGTTGGGCAAGAAAAAGCTAGAAGCCAGTTAGAAATTTTTATTGATGCCGCACGTGGTCGTAGTGAAGCTTTGGATCATGTGCTATTGTTCGGCCCTCCTGGTTTGGGTAAAACAACATTGGCACACATTATTGCTCGTGAAATGGGCGTTAATTTACGCCAAACCTCAGGCCCCGTGTTAGAGCGTGCGGGCGATTTAGCAGCACTTCTCACTAATTTAGAACCCAATGATGTTTTGTTTATCGATGAGATTCATCGTCTTTCTCCTGTGGTTGAAGAGATTTTATATCCTGCGATGGAAGATTATCGACTTGATATTATGATTGGTGAAGGGCCTGCCGCGCGATCTGTACGTTTGGATTTAGCACCATTTACATTAATCGGCGCTACAACACGTGCCGGCATGCTGACGAATCCGCTACGCGATCGATTCGGTATTGTTTCACGATTAGAGTTTTACACAACGCAAGAGCTTGGTCGTATTGTTCGGCGTAGCGGAAAATTGCTAGCGCTTGAAATTACAGATACAGGTGCGGCAGAAATCGCAAAACGGTCACGCGGTACACCGCGTATCGCCAATAGGTTGTTACGTCGCGTCCGCGACTATGCGCAAGTGAAATCAGATGGAACAGTGAGTGCAGTAATAGCTGATGAAGCACTTGCGATGTTAGATGTTGATAAACTTGGGTTTGACGTAATGGATAGGAAGCTACTACAAACTGTGCTAGAAAAATTTGCTGGTGGGCCAGTGGGTTTGGATAACTTAGCTGCAGCTATTGGCGAAGAACGAGATACGATTGAGGATGTGTTAGAACCTTATTTAATTCAACAAGGCTACCTCATGCGTACGCCACGTGGGCGAGTGGCTACTAGCTTGGCATATCAACATTTTGGTTTGCAAGTACCCAAAAGACTGGAGACAGGTGAAGCTTGGCAAGCGTAATTTCTAAAAATAATAGTCAGTTTGTTTGGCAAGTGCGTGTGTACTATGAAGATACCGATAGTGGTGGTGTGGTGTACCATAGCAATTATCTTAACTTTATGGAACGTGCGCGTACCGAGTGGTTGCGTCATCTAGGTTTCGAGCAAACTTATTTAAGAGATGTATTAGAGGTTGTTTTTGTTGTGCATAGCGCGCAAATAAAGTTTAAAAAACCCGCAAAATTTAATGATTTGTTAACGGTTACTACTAAGATTGAAAAGGTAGGCCACGGAAGTTTTGATTTTTTGCAGGAAATCACGGAAAATAATCAACTTTTAGTGTTGGCGCAGGTCAAAGTTGCCTGTGTTAGTACGCTTACCTTTAAACCTGTAGCCATTCCTAAACCTGTGTTACTAAAATTGGAGTCAGTATGAATGTAACTAACGATATGTCCTTGTATACGTTAATTAGTGGGGCGAGCTTACCAGTGCAATTAGTGATGGCTGTGTTGCTGATTACGTCGGTTGTTTCTTGGTGGTATATTTTTATTAAAGTTTTTACGATTAGTGCTGCTGAAAAAAATGCTGAAAAATTTGAAACTGCATTTTGGTCAGGCGGCGACCTCAACAAACTTTATGATGGACTCAATAGCGGTAAGCGGCGGCGGAAGCAGCAGGGTATGGCCAGTATATTTGAGGCTGGTTATAAAGAGTTTATTAAGCATAAGCAACAGCAACGCGATGATAGTAGGATGGATGTAGGGGATGTCATGGAAGGTGTTAAGCGTGCCATGCGAGCAACCTATAATCGAGAGATGGATGATCTAGACTCGCATTTGCCTTATTTGGCTTCTGTTGGCTCTGTTAGCCCATATATTGGTCTGTTCGGTACGGTTTGGGGCATTATGAATGCATTCCGTTCGTTATCTACTGTGGCGCAAGCGACATTAAGCCAAGTGGCACCTGGCATTGCGGAAGCGCTCATAGCAACAGCTATCGGTTTGTTTGCTGCGATCCCAGCAGTTATCGCTTATAACCGCTTTGCCTCAGGTGTAGATAGATTGTCTGTGCGTTACGAGAGTTATATGGAAGAGTTTACTAATATCTTGCAACGTAAAGCATAAGCGAAAATATTAAGGAGCTTTAATCATGGCAAGAACACGTAGACGTCGCATGATGAATGAGATTAATGTAGTGCCTTACATTGATGTTACTTTAGTATTACTCGTCATCTTTATGGTGACGGCACCAATGACCAATCCTGGCGTAGTAGAATTACCTAAAGTTGGGCAAGCGCTTAAGCCAGTAGCTGCACCTATTATTGTCACTGTTAACAAAGATGGTACAACAGAATTAGAGGGGCAGATATTGCCGCGGGATCAATTGTTGTTTGAAATTAAACAGCAACTAGAAAAAGCGCCGCGTTCAGTGGTGGTGGCTGCAGATGAAAAGACTGAATATGGCAAAGTAATAGCAGTCATGGATTTGCTGAAGCAAGCCAAAGTTGAAAAAGTAGGGCTGCTGTTTAACCCAGCACCCTAGCAACGCATGATTAGAAAGCACGAAAATTCAGTTTCTTTTAAGGCCGCACTATTCTCTATTGGTGTGCATGTCCTTCTGGTGGGGGTCTTACTATTTTCTTTTAACTGGAAGACGGCACACACGCAACTTAATGTGACTGAAGTTGAACTTTGGGACCACTTACCAACAAAACAAGTTGCGCCGCTACCGCCAATTAAAATTGAGCCAGAGCCAGAGCCAGAGCCAGAGCCAGAGCCAGAGCCAGAGCCAGAGCCAGAGCCAGAGCCAGAGCCAGAGCCAGAGCCACCCAAAGTTGATATAGAATTAGAAAAGAAAAAGAAGGCGGAAGAAGAAAAGAAAAAATTGGCGTTGGAGAAAAAGAAATTAGCGCAAGAAAAGAAAAAAATAGCAGAAAAAAAACGTAAGAAAGCATTAGAAAAAATTAAACGTGCTGCACGTGAAGAAGAGTTGCAAAAAGAGCGATTGAAGAAAGAACAAGAAGATTTAAGAAAAATACAAGAAGCATTGCTTAATGAGGACAGCAATGCAGAAAGCCAAAGACAGGCAAGTGCAGCTCAGAAGAGCTTAATTGGTGAATATACAAGTAAAATCAAGGCTAAAATCCGTGGAAACGTTAACAAAACGTTATGTGGAGACGGCAACCCAGAGTTACGTTTTAAAATAAGTTTGTTGCCTACAGGTGAATATAGCAGCAGCCCAGTGTTGACAAAATCCAGCGGCATTACCGCGTGTGACGAAGCGGTAGAGCGCGCTATTCTTATATCTGAACCACTACCGTTACCCACTGATGAAGCTGCAAAAGCAGCCTTTAGAAATTTGAATCTGCGTTTCAAGCCAAATGACAACTAAGCATCAATGCTGATTGTTAATAAAGCGTAAAAGATGTAATAAAATGTAAATGCACTAGTAACTATGGCTGGTTACAGTAGAATTTGCTGGAACTTTTTAAAATTTAAGGCATTAATATAAGTTATGAACATGATTAAATCACTAATACTTTGTTTCATCTTTTTGATTACCACTTCAGCCAATGCCGCATTAGATATCCAAATTAGCGGTGGTAGCGCGCAACAAATTCCAATTGCTATTGTTCCTTTTGATCAATCCACAGCAACGAAAGCCAAAGAAAAAATTGCAGAGATTGTAAGTGCAGACCTAAAAAGGAGTGGGTTGTTTAGAACGCTAGAGACGCGCGGGATGGCTAACTTGCCAAGTCATGCCTCTGAAGTTAAATATGCTGAGTGGGCAGCGCTACAAGCGCAGGCTGTTGTTGTTGGTAGTGTTAAGCCTGTATCAGGCGGGCGTTTTAAGGTCTCATTTCAGCTGCTAGATACGTTAAAGCAAACAAAGTTGGCCGATATGGATTTTCAAGCGGGATCATCACAGCTGCGTTTAACAGCACATAAAATTGCAGATGTTATTTATGAAAAATTGACTGGCGAGCCAGGTGCGTTTGCTAGCCGTATTGCTTACGTGACGCAGTCGGGTAAGCGTTATGGCTTATATGTAGCAGATGCTGATGGCTATAATCCACAGAGAATGCTTTCTTCAAATGAGCCTATTATTTCACCTGCATGGTCACCAGATGGAAAAAAAATGGCCTATGTGTCATATGAAAAGAAAAAGCCTATTATTTATGTGCACTCGCTGACCAGTGGTCGTCGTAAGGTGGTTGCCAATTATAAAGGCAATAACAGTGCACCAGCTTGGTCGCCTGATGGCAGTAAGCTGGCTATTGTGTTGACTTATGCTGCCAACTCGCAAATTTATACAATTAGTGCAAACGGTGGCGGCTTGAAAAGAATCACGAAAAGCAGAGGTATCGATACTGAGCCCGCGTTTTCGCCGGATGGCAAATCCATCTATTTCACTTCAGACCGTGGTGGAAGACCACAAATATATAAAACATCAGCAAATGGCGGTGGTGCTAGTCGTGTGACCTTTGAAGGTAATTACAATGTTAGCCCAGGATTTTCACCAGATGGCAAATCGCTTGTCTATATCCGCAATGATGGTGGACGATTCAAAGTGGCTGTTCAAGAGTTGGCGACAGGGCAAACACGCTTGCTTAGTGCAGGCAGCCAAGATGAATCACCTAGTTTTTCACCAAATGGACGTGTTATTTTGTATGCAACAAGGGCTGGTTCACGCGGTTCTTTGGCAGCCGTCTCATTTGATGGTAAAGTACGCCAACGGTTAAGCGAGTCGCGGGGAGATATACGCGAGCCAGCTTGGGGTCCGTTACTCAATTAATTAAATTTTTAAACACTAACCTTATTTAAGTTAACGAACTCATCAATTAGATAAAAAAGGAGCAATACTATGTTAAACACTTCAAAAATTCACTCAAAACTGCTGATGGCACTTGCCATGTCTGCATTGCTGGTTGCCTGTAAAAGCACACCAATGACAGATGGTGCTTCTGTAGAAGATATAAGTCCATCAGCAGACTCTACAAGTGGCGGTGCTAATTCAGGTGCTGTCAAAGATGTTGCAGTTGATTCTAGCGCTAATAGCGGTAGCAGTGAGTTAAATGATCCAGATAATATTTTATCTAAGCGCAATATTTATTTTGATTACAATAGCGATAATATTCGTGCTGAGTTCCGTCCTAATATTGAAGCACATGCTAATTATTTACAATCGCATGCAAGTGCAAAAACTGTTTTACAGGGCAATACCGATGAGCGTGGTACACGTGAATATAATGTGTCTTTAGGACAGCGTCGTGCAGTAGCAGTAAAAAGAGCGCTTAACTTATTAGGCGTGCAAGATAGCCAGATTGAAACAGTAAGTTATGGCGAAGAAAATGCGACAGTGGGTTGTGCTGGTGAAGATTGTCACCAACAAAACCGTCGTGTGGAAATCGTTTATGCATCAGAGTAAAGCATGAATCGTTTTCAAAAAACTTTAGCAGTGGTGAGCTTAAGTTTATTTAGCTTAAGCTCACATGCCGCTCTTTTTGATGATTCTGAAGCACGTAAAAAGATTTTAGAAGTTGAATCTGAAAGTGTGGCAAGTGATGCTGAGCATGAGACGGAGATTGCAGCGTTAAAAAAACGCGTGAAAGTGCAAAGCTTAGGCTTGCAAGATATGCAAGATCAAATTGAGCAGCTGAAGCAAGATTTGGCTTTAATGCGTGGTGATTTGGAGGTGGCAAACCATTCTCTCCAAATTACTGAGAAGCGACAAAAGGACTTGTATGCAGATACTGATGCACGCATACGTAAGCTAGAAGCCGTGCCATCGTCGTCAATTGATGATGGCTCTGGTCTCAATGTGGATGGCGAAGATGGAAAGGCGTATGCGGCCGCATATGGGTTAACGACGTCAGCCAAGCATAAAGAGGCTTTTGATGCTTATGAAGTTTTTTTAAAAGACTATCCAGAAAGTAACTTAGTGCCAAATGCACTGTATGGTTTAGGTTATTCACAATTTGCGCTAAAAAACTATCAATCATCTATTGCAACACAGCAAAAATTACTGGATAGACATCCTGACAATACTAAGGCACCTGATGCAATGTATAGCATAGCCAATAGTCAGATTCAGCTCGGACAAATAAAAAGTGCAAAAAGGACATTAAGTGGCTTGATCGCAAAACATCCTGATGCAGCAGTAACACCTAATGCGAAAAAGCGCTTAAAAGTTCTAGAATCATTTAGATAATTAATGCTAAAAGTTTAATTTTTGTACTTTTGCTTTAAAATAACGCCAACCTAACCGTTGGCGTTTTTTTTATTATATGGCACTCAAGATATACGAGATTTTTCATTCATTGCAAGGAGAGAGCAGCCGTATTGGTTTGCCAACAGCTTTTGTCCGCTTAACAGGCTGCCCTATGCGTTGTACTTATTGCGATACTGAGTATGCTTTTTCAGGGGGTAGTAATATAGAACTTGATGGCATCTTGAGTCAAATCGCAATGTTTGGAACAACATTTGTTACAGTCACTGGTGGGGAGCCGCTGGCTCAGAAGGAATGTTTAGCGCTGTTATCGGCTTTATGCGATGCGGGCTATAGCGTATCATTGGAGACAGGTGGGGCGATGGATATTGCCAATGTAGATAAAAGAGTTTCGGTCATTCTCGATATAAAAACGCCCGGGTCAAATGAAGAGAAAAATATGGTGTGGACGAATATAGACCATATTAAGACTAGCGATGAAATAAAGTTTGTGCTGTGTAATCGTGCTGATTATGATTGGGCAAAACATAAAATTATTACGTTAAATCTTTTAGATAAATGTCCTATTTTATTTTCACCAAGCTTTCATGAGCTTAATGCAACAGAATTAGCTGCTTGGGTTTTAGAAGATCAACTACCAGTGCGAATGCAAGTGCAGCTACATAAAATATTATGGGGTGAAAAGCCTGGCGTTTGATTTGACTAGACTGAATCTTGTAATAAAAGTGTAAGAATAAATAATGAAAAAAGCAGTTATTTTACTATCTGGCGGCCTCGATTCTGCTACTATTTTGGCTATTGCGCAATCGCAAGGCTACCAATGCTATTGTCTAAGTTTGGATTACCATCAACGTCATATTGCTGAGTTGCAGGCAGCAAAAAGAATCGTGCAAATAATGGGCGCCCATGATCACAAAACAGTACAGTTAGATTTAAGTTTGTTTGGTGGTTCTGCATTAACAGATAACGAAATTGCTGTTCCAGAAAGCGAAACAGAAGGCATTCCTGTTACTTATGTACCAGCAAGAAATACGATTATGTTGTCCTTGAGTCTGGCTTGGGCAGAAGTGCTTGAAGCGCAAAATATATTTATCGGTGTAAATGCACTAGACTATTCTGGCTATCCAGATTGCCGTAGAGAGTATGTTAATGCTTTTCAGCAAATGGCAAACCTAGCAACAAAAAGTGCTGTAGAAGGTAAAAAGATAACAGTGCATGCGCCCTTAATTGACATGACGAAAGCTGAAATAATTACAAAAGGTTTAGGTCTTGGTGTTGATTACAGCATGACAATTTCTTGCTATCAGGCTAATAATGAAGGTCAGGCTTGCGGCTTGTGTGATTCTTGCCGTTTGCGCCGTGATGGGTTTTTAAAAGCAGGTGTTGATGACCCGACTGCTTATGTGTAGGCTAGAAAATTAGTAGGCGATTTTTATTTAATCAAATAGTGAATAATTTGGAGTAATGCAAACTTTTCAATTCGACAAAGATTTACAAAAACGCGTCAGTGTTTTAGAGCGAGGCTTGAGTCAGCTTGGTCAAGGGATTATTCTACTATCAAAACTTGGTCAAGTACTTTATATGACGGATGTTGCGAATGAAGTACTAGATAAAATTGATGGCTTGATGATTAAAGAAGGTGCTTTGTTTGGCGTGCTTGATCAAGATAACGAGCGGTTACAGCATATGCGCGAACTAGTCAGTATGCAGCCATCGGAAGATACTTCGTATAAAAACTTTTATATCCATAGAAATAATAAGAAAAAACCATATTTACTGTTAATCAGTAAGATGCGTTTAGATGTTGATGCGCATCAACAAGATGAAGGCATATTGATTATTATTAAAGATACTGATGCGAATAGAGCGCATTGGCAGGAGCGCTTAAAAAGCACTTTTGGTCTTACAAACAGAGAGTCATATTTTGTTGGTTTACTCGCCGAAGGCCGTAATATCAAGGAAATAGGTTTGGTGATGGATATAGCGGAAGATACGGCGCGACAGTATCTTAAAAGTTGTTTTAAAAAAATGGGTGTTAATAAGCAGCATGAGCTTGTGTGTTTGGCACTTGATAGTTTTAGAAATAGATAATTTTTTTGGTGATTTTTTTGCCAACATTATGAAAATAACGTATAATCCGCGCCTTTCTGCAGAAAATTAATTTAAGAGAATATTATGGTCGTAATTCGTTTATCACGTGGTGGTTCTAAAAAGGCGCCATTCTTTAATTTAGTAGTGGCTGATTCGCGTAATCGTCGCGATGGTCGCTTTATTGAGCGTATTGGTTTTTATAACCCATCTGCTAGATCAGGTGCAGAAGGCTTAAGAGTTGATGCGGCGCGTGTTGATTATTGGGTTGGTGTTGGTGCTCAGCTTTCTGATACGGTTAAACGTTTAGTTAAGTTGCATGCGACAGGGCCTGAAGGCATGGAAAAAGCAAAAGCAAAAGATGAAGAAAAAGCTAAAACCAAAAAAGCGGCAATTGCTGCTGCCGAGGCGGCAAAAGTAAAAGAAGCGGCTGACGCGGCGAAAGCAGAAGCTGACGCAGCAGCAAAAGAAGAGGCTGATGCAAAAAAAGCAGCTGCAGAGGCTGAATCTGCTGCTGCAGAAGAAGCGCCAGTGGAAACAGAAGCACCTGCTGATGAAGTTGAAGATGCGGCTGAAACAACAGAAACACCAAAAGCTGAATAAGGCTTGAGCCGTTTTCTATGAAAACGGAAGTGGATGATCTGGTAGTGATGGGGCGCATTGTCGCCCCATACGGCATTTTAGGCTGGATAAAAGTGAAGCCTGATACAGAACAGCTGGATGGCTTGTTGGCCTATAAAACGTGGCTGATAGGCAAGGGCACAGATTGGCTTGAAGTTAAATTGGAAAAAGCTAAAGTACATAATAATGTGCTGCACGTTAAGTTGTTAGGGGTGAATGATAGAGATGCTGCTTTTGCCTGTAAGGGTAAGCAAGTAGCGGTACCAAAAACGGTATTACCTAAACTGGTAAATAATGAATATTATTGGTCTGATTTAGTCGGGTTGGTAGTAAAAAATCAACAAGGTGTTGATTTTGGAAAAGTAACAGAGGTGTTTGAAACAGGCGCAAATGATGTTGTTGTGGTAAAAGGGGAAGTGGAAAGATTGATCCCTTTTATTGCGCAAACAATCCTTGAAGTTAGTTTGGATAATCAAACGATGCTGGTGGATTGGGATGAAGATTTTTAAGACGTGGTTAACTGAGTATTGAGATGCCATATGATCTTTGATGTTATTACGCTGTTTCCAGATATATTTAAGGCGCTGACGCAACATGGTATTACGGCGCGTGCTTTTGAAAATAAGATTTATGATGTCAGGTATTGGAATCCTAGAGACTACACTACCGATAATCATAAAACAGTAGATGACCGGCCTTACGGTGGCGGACCAGGCATGGTGATGATGGTCAAACCACTAGAAAAGGCAGTTTTTGCTGCTAAAGCGAAGCAACGCGAGCAAGATGTTGTGTCAAAAGTGATACATTTATCACCAAGTGGACAACCGCTTACGCACAAAAAAGTGATGGAGCTGAGCAAAGAAGAAGGATTGGTTTTATTAACAAGCCGTTATGAAGGTGTAGACCAGCGCTTGTTAGATAGTATAGTCGATGAAGAAGTGTCGATTGGGGATTATGTATTAAGTGGTGGAGAGTTGCCCGCTATGGTGTTAATGGATGCAATTGTAAGACAATTACCTGATGTTTTAGGTGATGCTGATTCAGCGATAGAGGATTCTTTTGTGAATGGTCTTTTAGATTGCCAGCATTACACTAGGCCAGAAGTGTATCAAGATGTACCAGTGCCTGAAGTATTGATATCAGGCAATCATGCTAAGATTAAGCAATGGCGACTAAAACAATCGCTGGCGCTAACAAGGGCAAAACGCCCAGATTTATTGGCCGCAAGGTCGTTGACGAAAGAGGAAGCTCGGCTGCTCAAGGAAATAGAGCAGGAACAAGCATCTTCATAACTAAAAGGAGCACAGAAGTGGCAGATATTATTAAAATGTTAGAGCAGGAAGAAATAGCTCGACTAGATAAAAAAGTACCTGATTTTGCACCAGGCGACACCGTTGTTGTTGGTGTTAATGTGGTTGAAGGTACGCGTAAACGTGTGCAGGCGTATGAAGGCGTTGTCATTGCAAAACGTAATCGTGGCCTTAACTCATCATTTATCGTACGTAAAATTTCATCAGGTGAGGGTGTAGAGCGGACATTCCAAACTTATTCACCACTTATTGCCACAATCGACGTTAAACGTCGTGGCGATGTGCGTCGTGCAAAACTATACTATTTGCGTGAGCGTTCAGGAAAATCTGCACGTATTAAAGAAAAGTTAATGTTACGTGAGAAAGAAGTGATGGCGCCAGAAGTAGAAAAAGAAGCTTCAAAAGATTAGTATTAAGACATACTTTAAGCCTCAAAACTATTATGTTGGTTTTGGGGCTTTTTCGTTTGCTTTGTATTCGTATTTCTAGTTAAATAAGATGATGGCTAACAAGAATAAGTTTCCGCTACAGTTTGACGCTGTGATTGATGCGCCCTTTGGCGCAGTGGGTATTTCAGCACAAGGTATGCAAGTATTCATAGAGTTGTTATCTACAAAACATAAACTCAAGCCATCAGATCATAAAACAGTTAAATTGGCTGCGGATCAAATAGAAGCCTATTTTTCTGATGCATATAATTATTTTAATTTACCTGTCGTGTTAAAGGGTACACCTTTTCAACGTCGTGTTTGGCAGGTGATATCAGGCATTCCAACAGGGCAAGTACTTACCTATGGGGAAATCGCAAATGAAATAGGCTCTGGCGCCCGTGCGGTAGCCAATGCCTGTGGTGCTAATTATTTACCTTTAGTCATTCCTTGTCATCGTGTGGTTGCCAAAAATGGATTGGGTGGTTTTATGAGAAACGATCCTAAAGGTAAAAAAATAAAAAAATGGCTATTAAAGCATGAGGGTGTTCGCGTGTGAGTTCCGATAAAAAAGGTTTAGTGCTTTCTCAGCTCGATACCTTTATTGATCATCTTTGGCTAGAAGATGGGCTATCAAAAAACACATTGGAAAGTTACCGTTCAGATCTAAAAAACTTCGCATTATGGCTAGATAAGTCGGATACACAATTGCTACACGCGAATCAAGCAGATATCCAGCAGTATTTGGCAGTCAAATTTCCACAAAGTAAACCACGTAGTATCGGTCGGTTGGTTGCTAGTATGCGTCGGTTTTATCGGTATTATCTGCGTGAGAACCTAATAGAAGTAGACCCTACTTTACAAATAGAATCCCCCAAACTGCCTCGTAGTTTACCAAAAAGTTTAAACGAACAAGAAGTCGAAGATTTATTGAATGCGCCTAATGTTAATCAAGTCATAGGCTTACGTGATAAAGCGATGTTGGAATTGTTGTATGCAAGTGGCCTGCGTGTGTCAGAGTTAATTGGTATTAAAGTCAATGAGGTGAGTACGCAAGATGGTGTCGTGCGCGTAACGGGTAAAGGCAACAAAACGCGACTAGTGCCGATGGGAGAGGAGGCTGCAGATTGGATAGTGCGCTATTTAAAAAATGCCCGTCCAGAAATATTACAAAAGCGATTGAGTGATGCGTTATTTGTTACATCACGCGCTAGCGCCATGACGCGACAAGCATTTTGGTATCTTATTAAACGTTACGCACGGGTGGCTGGCATTCATAAACCAATGTCACCGCATGTGATGCGGCATGCATTTGCTACACATTTACTTAATCATGGGGCAGATTTACGCGTGGTGCAGATGTTGTTGGGGCATTCTGATATTTCTACTACGCAGATTTATACGCATGTGGCGAGAGAACGGCTTAAGAAGCTGCACTCAGTTCACCATCCACGAGGTTAGCGTTTGATACTTCTTCGACAATTGAGCCTGCTTCCCATTCGTCAATAATTTTTTTTGCTTCAGCCTTATGCTCATCTGCAACACCGACGGAGACTAAGTCCGCGGTTGGTAGCTCTCCAGCACCACCCTGCAAATATTCACCTAGAACAAAGGCGCGGATATTATATTGTTCGAGTAGGCCTTTAATCATGTTGGCGTCTAGGCCATTGGCTGCGTGGTAGATGATGACCATTATTGACGCCTTTCAATGACAACCCCTAAAGTTTTTAACCCTAGTAATATTGCTGGTTTAGCTGCTTTTACTTTTACACTTTCTGCCTTAAACTCTTTCAAAATAAGTTGGCATATATGTTCACTTAACGCTTCTATTAATTTAAAGCTGTGCTCAGTCAAGGTTTCACGAATTCGATTGACGATAAGCCCGTAATCAATGGTGTCCTCAATGGCATCACTTTGGCATGACGTTGATAAGTCATAGCCAATTTCAATATCGAGAATAACGGTCTGCGTGACCATGCGTTCCCACTCAGGCACACCGAGTTTAGTTTGTACTTTGACTTGTTCTAAAAATATCGTGTCCATGTTTTTTGTGATGGTTTAGAATGTGATGACTGAATTTTAGTGTATATCGTTTATAAACACTAATCAGAGGCTTTTTTAAAAGGTTTGTTTTATGAATGAGTTAGGTTTTATCCCTGTTACCTTTTTCCCCATCGTTTGGATAGTGGCTGCCTATTTGGTAGGCTCGGTTTCATTTGGTATTTTAATGAGTAAATTATTTGGCCTAGCTGACCCTCGTTCGGTAGGCAGCGGAAACCCTGGTGCGACGAATGTGTTACGCAGTGGTAAGAAATCAGCTGCACTTTTAACGTTGTTAGGTGATGCGTTTAAAGGATGGCTGCCTGTGTGGTTGGCCTTGCAATCAAATATGTTGATGTGGGTGGTAAGTGGAGTAGGGGTTGCCGTTTTCTTGGGGCATTTGTATCCACTTTATTTTAAATTTAAAGGGGGTAAAGGTGTCGCGACAGCATTGGGCGTGATGTTGGCGATTTCACCATTGCTAGCTTTAGCTGCTTTTATTGCATGGGCTTTGGTTTTTGCAGCATCTCGCTATGCTTCTTTAGCTAGTATTGTAGCGGCTTCATTGTCTCCATTTTTCGCTTATTATCTATTGGCGCCTTATAAGAATTTTATATTGCTAATGATTGTGCTGGCAGTGTTATTAGTTTGGCGGCATAGGGGTAATATTCAGAAATTATTGGCTGGCACAGAGTCTGGGTTTGGTAAAAAATAAAACTTCGACGTCATGTGTTGTTATAAGCAAAAAACTTTATATATTAAATATATGCATCGCCAAATTTTGACGCCTCACGCCTAGCCTGACATAAAAGTTTTATTTTTTTATGGGTTATGGGTTATGGTTTTTGTAGTTCGGCCAAATCCCAGCGAGGGCGTACACTAAAGCTATAATTTTGAGGAATAGATTTTAATCGTACGGATGCTAAGCGCATAGCACCCGCATAGGCAATCATGGCGCCATTATCAGTACAAAACTCTAAACGTGGGTAGCTCACTTTACATAATTTGCGTTTTGTTGCTGCATTTAGGCTCTCACGTAGCCTAGCATTTGCACCAACGCCGCCCGATACAACCAAGTTGCCCAAGCCCGTTTCTCTTAGCGCAGTCATGCATTTTTTGGTAAGAATTTCTGTCACAGCTTCTTGAAATTCAAAGGCTATGTCAGCTTGTGTTTGTTTGTCTAAGGGTTGGTTTTGTTTAACTAAAGTAAGCGCGGCCGTTTTTAATCCGCTGAAGCTGAAGTTTAAATCTCCACTATGTAGCATAGGTCTTGGTAGTTTATATTTACCTGCCGCGCCATTTTTCGCTAATTTAGCTAGCGCAGGCCCGCCAGGGTACCCTAGCCCTAATAGTTTGGCCGTTTTGTCAAAGGCTTCGCCGGCCGCATCATCTAATGTGTCACCTAGCAAGGTATATTGCCCAATACCATCTACTTTCATCAATTGGCTGTGTCCGCCAGAGACAAGTAACGCCACAAATGGAAATGCTGGTGGGTTGCTTTCTAATAATGGCGCAAGTAAGTGCCCTTCTAAGTGATGCACACCAATGCTTGGGACGTTAAGCGAGAATGCAAGTGATTGTGCAACGCTAGTACCAACAAGCAGTGCGCCAGCGAGTCCTGGCCCTTGTGTATAAGCAATACCATCAATATCTTGTAAGCTTTTATTAGCAGTTTTTAAAATTTGTTGTGTGAGGGGCAATACGCGCTGTATATGGTCACGTGATGCAAGTTCAGGCACAACACCGCCAAAATCAGCGTGCATGGCAACTTGCGAATGCAAAGCATGCGAGAGCAAGCCATTGTCGGTATCGTAAAGCGCTACGCCTGTTTCATCGCATGAAGATTCTAATCCCAAAACTAACATAACGTATCAGCCTACATATAAAGATTGATTAAACCAAAGTAACGCGCTAGAATACTCGGTTTTCAGCAGCACATCAACGATGCCTTGTTTTTAGTGTTCGCGGATTTTAATAAAGAATTTTTAAGGATAAGTGATTTCATGTCATCAATACGTGTAAAAGAGAATGAACCATTTGACGTTGCGCTACGTCGTTTCAAACGTTTAGTTGAAAAAACGGGTTTGATTAATGACTTGCGCGCGCGCGAGTTTTATGAAAAGCCAACTTGGGTGCGTAAGCGTAAAGCTGCGGCTGCTGTTAAACGTCAATATCGTCGTTTACGTGGTCAAATGCTACCTAAAAAATTGTACTAAAAAAAGCGGCACTGGTTTTTATAATGGCGTTAAAAGAACAAATAACTGACGATATGAAAAATGCCATGCGCGCAAAAGAGAGTCAGCGTCTTGGTGTTATACGTTTATTACAAGCGGCTATTAAACAACGTGAAGTCGACGAGCGAATTGAATTAACTGATACGGATGTCATAGGTGTTATTGAAAAGATGCTCAAGCAGCGTAGAGACTCAATTGCCGCATATGAGTCAGCTAAAAGACAAGACCTAGCTGATGTTGAAAAGTATGAAGTAACGGTTTTGCAAACCTACTTACCGAAACAGCTAACAGAGAATGAAATTAACGCACTGTTAGAAAAAGTGGTTGTTGATAGTGGTGCAGTAGGTATTAAAGACATGGGCAAAGTAGTGGCTGCGCTTAAACCCTTGGTTGCTGGTAAGGCTGATATGGGTAAGGTGTCTGGTTTGATTAAAGCACGGTTAGCTTAAAACCTAACCATAGAAGAAAATTTAAGGAGCGTATAGCTCCTTTTTTTGTTTTTAAAATAAGTTAAATTAAACGGTATACTTCTAAGTTAATGTGGCTTGCATGTTATTAGTAAGTGAGCGTGTTTTACGATAGATAATTAACTAAACTCGAATAGCAGAGACATTACTTTGATTCCTGAACAATTCATTCAAGAGCTACTTAATCGTGTTGACGTGGTTGATGTTGTGGATAAAAGTGTGCCGTTAAAAAAAGCAGGTGCAAATTACTCTGCTTGTTGCCCATTCCATAATGAAAAATCACCTAGTTTTACCGTCAGTCCTACCAAACAGTTTTATCATTGTTTCGGTTGTGGGGCACATGGTACGGCTATTAGTTTTTTAATGGAATATGCTGGTTTAGGTTTTATAGAAGCGGTGGAAGAGTTAGCAAAGCAAGTAGGTCTGACTGTGCCACAAGAAAAACGAGACCCTAATAAGCCGCCGCAGAAAGTGGTGGTTGGATTGCAAGAGGTTTTACTACAGGCAGCTAATTACTACAAAGTGGAATTGAAAAAATCGCAACATGCCATTACGTACTTAAAAGGTCGTGGTTTAAGTGGAAAAATTGCCGCGAAATTTCAAATTGGCTATGCACCAGCAGGCTGGCAAAACTTACAAAGTATTTTCCCTGATTATAGTGCCGAAAATTTAATCACAGCTGGTTTGGTCGTTGAGAACGATCAAGGCAAGCGATATGATCGTTTTCGCGATCGCATCATGTTTCCTATTCATAATCAAAAAGGTGAGGTGATTGGCTTTGGCGGCCGCGTTATTAATCCAGACGATACACCCAAATATTACAATTCACCAGAAACGCCGTTATTTCAGAAAAGTCATGAATTATATGGTTTGTTTTCCGCACGGCGTGCGATACGTGATGCGGGTCGTGTGTTAGTAGTTGAAGGTTATATGGATGTTGTGGCGCTTGCGCAATACGATATAGCCTATGCTGTTGCTGCACTAGGTACGGCAACAACACCGTTTCACATCACTAAATTAATGCGGCAAACTGATGAGGTTGTTTTTAGTTTTGATGGAGATGCTGCTGGCCGTAATGCAGCATGGCGTGCCGCGATGAATGCTTTGCCAGCATTAAATGATGGCTTGAATTTACGTTTTTTGTTCTTGCCTGATGGCCATGACCCAGATTCTTATGTGCGGGAAATGGGAAAGGAAAAGTTTGAGGCAGAAATGCTAACAGCTGTTCCTTTGTCGCAATATATTGTGCAGCATTTGAGTGAAAAAAACACGCTCAACTCGCAAGAGGATAAGATAAAGTTCTTGAATGAGGCAGAGCCAATATTACGACAAATCAAAGCACCAAAATTTTCTTTGATGTTGCGTAAACGCATTGCTGAGTTAGCACAAGTGACTGATGAAGAAATGCAAAGCTTGCTTAAGCTACCTTCAACAGTTAAAACGTCAGCTAGGTCAATGCAGCGTAAATCTCGTTCACCTTTGTCTATTAAAAAACGTTTTATTTTGATGGCGGTGATGCGGCCAGATTTGGTTTTGGTAGAAGACTTATCCATGCTGGATGACGTGACGGAAGAAGACGTCTTTTTAAAAGAAGTTTTGGGCGCTTGTATACAACAACCTACCTACAAGCCTGTAGCGTTATTACGTATGCTGCAAGGTGTAGTTAACTCAGGTTTAATGCATGAAACCGAACAGGCTTTACATCATTTGGACGAAAGTTTGAATATCGAGCTTGATTTTATAGGGGCACGTACCCAACTAACAGAAGCATTTAAAGATAGTCAGGATGCGAAGTTACTAGGCGCGTTGAAAGAGAAATCCTTAAGCGCGTTAAGTGATGAAGACCGTGAAATGCTTAAGAGGTTAACAGCGAAGTAAAAGCGGCGTAATGATTAAGAACATTGTAGTGCAAACAATGACTTAATTACGACGCATTTTCATTTTTGAAGTGCAAAAAACACAAAAATAATGTATAATTTTGGGTTACCCGAAATTAATGTTAATTCGTGTTGGATATTGTTTAATACATCACAGAATTAGAGGATTAGTATGGCTAGACCTAAATCAGAGAAGACGTTAAAAAGAGAGAGACTTAAGCAGGCAGCAGAGGCGCTTAAAGATCCTAAAGTGATTGCTTTAAATGCAGAAGCACGTCGCTCACGTTTGAAAACATTGATTGTATTGGGTAAAGAGCGTGGTTATTTAACCTACGCTGAAATTAATGATCACTTGCCTGATGATGTTCAAAATTCTGAGCAAATTGATACTATTATCGGCATGATTAATAACATGGGTGTTCAGGTGTACGAGCAAGCACCTGATGCCGAGGCGTTATTAATGGCAGATGCGCCTGCACCAGTGGCTGATGACGATGCGGTTGCAGAGGCGGAGCAAGCATTGGCTACAGTGGACTCTGAGTTTGGTCGAACCACTGATCCTGTACGTATGTATATGCGCGAAATGGGTACGGTAGACTTGCTTACACGCGAAAGCGAAATTGAGATTGCAAGGCGTATTGAAGATGGCTTGAAGCATATGGTACATGCGATTGCGGCATGTCCGACGACGATAACAGAGCTGTTGCGTCTTATCGACCTAGTGGAAATCGGCGAGATGGAAATTGGTGACTTGGTTGACGGCTTAATTGATACGGATGTTGGTTTAGATGAAGCTTTTATAGCCGATACAGCAGCCGCTGCAAAAGCAAATGGCGAGGCTGATGCTGTCGAAGAAGATGAAGAGGAAGACGAAGAAGCTAAAGCTGCCAAAGCTGCAGCGATTAGTGCTGCAGCTATCGCAAGGCTTAAAAAAGAAGTATTGACACGATTTGCAGTAGTGCGTGAAGTAAATGCAAAAATGAACGAAATTCGTGAAACGACAGGTTCACAGGACCCGGCGTATAAAGAATTGCATGCGGTTGTATTAAAAGAGCTAACTATCTTCCGATTTTCAGCAAAACAGGTAGAGGCACTTTGTAATCAAGTGCGTACACTAGTTAAGGATGTGCGTACACATGAGCGCAATATAATGCGCTTCTGTGTTGAAGATTCAGATATGCCACGCCAGCATTTTATTAAAAGTTTCATTGGTAATGAAATCAACTTGGATTGGTTAGATGACGAATTGGCACAAGACGAGCCATATGCGACAAAGCTAGAACGCTATCGACATTCAATTATTGATCAGCAGGACGGTTTGATTGCGATGCAAGCAAAAGTTGGCCTTCCTATTAAAGAGCTAAAAGACATCAATAAGCAAATGACAACGGGCGAAGCTAGAGCCCGCCGTGCTAAGCGCGAAATGATTGAAGCTAATTTGCGTTTGGTTATATCCATTGCTAAAAAATATACTAACCGTGGATTACAATTCTTGGATTTGATTCAAGAGGGTAATATTGGTTTGATGAAAGCGGTTGATAAATTTGAATATCGTCGTGGGTTTAAATTTTCAACTTATGCAACGTGGTGGATTCGTCAAGCAATTACAAGATCAATTGCTGACCAAGCACGTACGATTCGTATTCCTGTACATATGATAGAGACGATTAATAAAATGAACCGTATTAGTCGTCAGATCCTACAGGAAAGTGGTGCAGAGCCTGATCCTGCATTGCTAGCAGAAAAAATGGAAATGCCGGAAGATAAAATTCGGAAGATTTTAAAAATCAGCAAAGAACCCATTTCTATGGAAACGCCTATCGGCGATGATGAAGATTCACATCTAGGCGATTTTATAGAAGATACGGCAACACTTGCACCTATGGAAGCCGCTGTGTATGGTAGTTTGCGCGATGCAACCAGTGAAGTGTTGGAGTCATTAACACCACGAGAAGCTAAAGTATTACGGATGCGTTTTGGTATTGAAATGAATACGGACCATACCTTAGAAGAAGTGGGTAAGCAGTTTGATGTAACGCGTGAGCGTATTCGTCAGATTGAAGCAAAGGCATTACGTAAGTTACGCCACCCTACGCGTTCAGAAAGACTGAAAAGTTTTCTTGAAACGGGTCAAGATTAAAGTATTAGTAGTCAAGGTTTTGGCCCTCTAGCTCATGCTTGGTTAGAGCAGCGGACTCATAATCCGTTGGTGCTGTGTTCGACTCACAGGGGGGCCACCAAATTATTAAGCGGCTTATTAGAAAGTAAGCTAACAATTTTGTTGTTTATTAGGAGTTTAAAATGGTTAAGGCATTAGTACTCGAAAATTTAAAAAAACATGGACAAAGGTTTGATAGGGAGATCGCTGAAGATACTGGTGTTTCACTTGCCGATGTTCGTAACTCTATTATTGAGTTAGAGCAGGGTAAAGAAGTTTCTAGTTGTAGCGTGACTAACTTTGAAAATGGTGTTGCTATAGAGGGGATGCTATGCAGGATTTCTGGATATATTCCACCAGCAGCTCCTGGTAGAAAGTCTTCACCGCAAACAAGGCAAACTTAACGTCTGTTGAGCATGAAAAAAACTAAAATGGCTTACTGAGGTAAGCCATTTTAGTTTTAGAGCGCCAAAAAGTATTAGTTAGTTGATGACCTTACTGTATTTAGCATGAATATTTTCTATAGTGTCTCGTATAGAAACCATGATTGTAATCAAGTCGGGGTCAAAATGTTTACCACTTTCTTTAACTAGATATTCATAGGCTTTGTCTACAGTCCAGGCCTCCTTGTATGGTCTAACGCTAGTAAGTGCATCGAAAACATCTGCGATGGCAACTATACGTGCGGCTAAAGGGATGTGCTTTCCAGAAAGGCCGTACGGGTAGCCGGAACCATCAAAACGCTCGTGATGCGCTAGTGCAATTTCAGCACCAAGTTGAAGATATTTTGATGGACTGTCTTGCAGAATTTCATACCCAATAGTGGGGTGCGTACGCATCACTTTCCACTCATCATTATTCAGCGGGCCATTTTTGAGTAGGATGTTATCTGGAATGCCAATTTTACCTAAATCGTGTAATGGTGCTGATAGCTCAATACTCTCGGTTGCTTTTTCATCTATGCCAGAGGCCTTTGCTATGGCCTTGCTATACAGCGACATGCGTTTAAGATGCAGTGCAGTGTCAGAGTCTTTGTATTCGCCCGCCCGTGCCAAACGCATTAAGGTTTCTTTTTCTCTTTCTTTAATTTCTACTGTTGCTTCTTTTACGCGTTTTTGGAGTTCGTCACCTCTGTTTTGCAAGGAGACATGCTGGAGGCGCATCGTCAGTAGATTTTTACTACGCGTTGCACATTCATACACATCAATTGGCTTGCTCAAAAACTCTGTCACACCAGCTTCAAGCGCGGCATTGCGTGTTTCTGCATCTTTTTTTATTGTGATCATGATGGTGGGGACTGCTTCATAGTTAGGTAAGGTTTTTAACAAGCGTAAAAAATCCACACCATTCATTTCTGGCATAAGGTAGTCTATGAACACTAAGTCGGCTGTATGCTCGGCAGCCCATTCTAGTGCATCTTCTGGGCTGTTCTTTTCAATAATTTTGGCTTTGTCGCTAATGCCTTTTACGACATGTGCGAGAATGGTCCTGCTAGTTGATTGGTCATCAATAACGAGTACTGAAAACTCATCCTGAAATTGAGCATGTAACATAATGTGCCTTTGATTATTGTCATTGTTAAAATAAACACAAATTATTAAGCAATAGAAAATTATAGACTAATCTTTAGAATCATCCAATACGGTTATTAACAATTAATTACATTTTTTGTGTATATGGTGATTATGCTAGACAACATTTGTCATGATTATGACCTATATTGACATGTTTAGTTTGTCGTGAATATTATGCTGTCGGTTTTAAATCAAATGCAATGCAAATACGTTTTTCATTCGTGTTAAAGGGGATGGTGCGATGGAAAAGTGAGGAAGGGAACAGTACAATGTCACCAATATTGGGTACGGTGAGTGCCGTTGGAAAGTCATCTTGTGTTTTAGGCGGCAGAATGGGGTAGTTATCACCATGTGTGCCGTATTCAAAAGCACCCTCATCGCCATTGGTTGTTGGCATGGTTAAGTAGACTGCACCACTAATCCAACCAATTTCATGAATATGAGGGCTTAAATGCCCACCTTGTTCCATTTTTACATACCATGAGCTGGTAAATTCAAGTGTATTTGGAAATGATTTGATCAGCTCACAGTCTGCACTGGCAAAACGTGTTTTATAGTTTATAAACTCTTGTTTCACTAGCTCTGCTAATTGTTTAAATGAAGGTTCAGGCCGTTTAAATAGATTGCCAGCTGATTGCTTACCAAAATGCAACATACCTTGTACACGCTCTGCTATGTCGGTGCTTTCAATGTCGTGTAGCAATTGTTTGAGTAACTCGCTATCAGGCCCTGCCAATTCTTTGATGCCGTTTTGGTAAACAAAATCAGAGCCATTTTTGCAAAAGTTATAGGGGTTGTCTTGCGCAAAATTGATTGCATAGTGTGTAGAAAGCGTTGCAATAAACGGTGACGTGTGGCGTGTGTTATGCACAACATGGTCCAGTTTGTTTTTAAAGTCATCAAACCGTTTAGCTTGGTATAAGCAATACATGCTGCGAGCTTGCCAGTCGTCTAATTGAGAGCGTTCGAAATAAGTGACGGCATCACTATTTTTTTTTGCTAAGTATAAAAACTCGCCCATGTTGTAATTGGCATTTGGGTGGTCTGGGTTGCGTGACAATGCCTCTTGATAGTTTTTAACAGCTGCATTCATGTCACCTTGATCGCGTAAGGTTTCTCCTAGGTTGTTGTAGGCATCGGTGTAGTTAGGGAATAGCGATATGGCTTTTTGATAGCTAGTTGCCGCTTTGCTTAAGCTGCCTTTGTCACGTAATGCAGTCCCGAGGTTAAAATGGCCACGCGCATCCTGCGGGTTAATTTTTAATCCAGTTTGGTAATGTGTTATTGCTTTTTCTAGTTGCCCTAGGCGCTGTAGCACAGTACCTAAGTTCCCATGCGCCTCAAAGAAGTTGGGATTTAGTGAAATAGCCTTTTGATAGGTTGTTACAGCTTCATTGAGCTGATTTATATTGTTTAATGCAATACCTAAGTTAAAGTGCAGCTCAGGCGTGTTAGGCTGTAATTTAATGGCGCTTTTGTAACTGGCTACAGATTCTAAAAATTTTTCTTGACCGTCCAATGCAAGCGCCAGCACATGGTGCAAAATAAATGTACTTGAGTGTTTGCTGATAAGATTTTTGGCTGTTTGCTCCGCTTGTGCCAGTTGTCCATTGTTAAGTTGCTCGATGAGCTGCTGTGTTTCTTGCTGATTGGGTTGTGATAAGTTTGCCATATACTATATATATTAAATTAATTTCTGCTGTTTTCTAATCTTGCCGCTAATTGTTTTAATATCCGCATGGCCACTTTAGGCTCATCAGTGAGTAGTGCATCGATATTTTCAGCATGGATGATAATGATGCGTGCTTCTGGCGAAGCGACAATGGCGTTTGTCGTAGTTGGCTGTTCTGTTAGGCTCGCCGTTTCACCAAAGTAGTGTCCTTTTTTTATTTTACGTAAAGTTTTACTGTCTCTTGTAAGGTGAACTTCACCCACAACTAAATAATAGAGATTACGTTCAGTATTGCCTATTTTAAAAACAGTATCACCTTCTTGTAGCACAAGACCATAGCGTAGCATTAATGCCTCAATATAGTTGTCTTTATCGGGAACATTGTCAAATAAACCCTTTAGTAACAAGGCGTCTTGTTTGCGCAATGTGGCAATCAGTACTGAGCCTAATAAGAACACAGCAAAGTTTAGGTATAGCCAAGTGATGGAGACAAACATATTTTTCATGCTGCCAAATACTGCACCGTAGTTTTGATTTAATGATAGGAATAAGCCGAAAGCAGGGCGCATTAACAGCCATAGTAAAGCGGTTAACAGTGCACCAATAAAAATATGTCGTAGTGATACGCGCATTGGAAAGAACATTTTGTAGAATATTGCGATAAGTGAGGTGGTGATTACTAGTGTAATCCCGTCTCCTAGAAGCCCTAAAATATCTTCAGGTAAATGCGTGGCTAAAAAACGCACAATTTCTTCAACTAAAAATCCGGCTGCGGTAAATGCAAAAAACAGCAGTAGCATACCGAGTACTGAAAGAATGTCTTTTAACTTTCCTTTTAAGAAAGATGGTTTCTCTGCGATAGAGGAGATATCGTGAAATGAAGTGCGCATTGCTTTAGCAAGTGGTGTAATGGTCCAAAATAAGACAAACAGCCCTAGTGCACCCCAAGCAGCTTTAGATTGCGATGCTTTATAAACTTCTACCATAATCTTGCCACTAAAGTCGGGCATGATATTGCTGGTTAGGATAGCCAATTTTACGATAGCAAAATCAGATGAAAATACTAAATGACTTAGCAAATAGAAAATAAGTAAAACCAGTGGAATTAAGGCAAACAGTGCATAAAATGACAACGAAGCGGATAGCCCTAAAATATTATGCCGCGCAAAGCCAGCCAGTGTTTCGCGAAAAACAAATAGTAGCGTAGCGTATTCCTTTTTAGAATAAGCAAGCAACGGCTTGCTTATCACAGGGTGCTGCACTATTTTCTTGATTCTTGCTTTTGTATTTAGTTTGGCCAAAATATAAGCAACTTGTTAATCTGGCTTTATTTTACAGGGTCTTAAATTTTTTGGTTGCTGCTACTAGTGCTGAAATTACGCCTGGTTCCATTGCCGAGTGCCCCGCATCTTGTACGATTGAGAACTCAGCATGTGGCATGGCACGCGAAAGCAGCCAAGCTGTTTGCGGTGGGCACACCATATCGTAGCGTCCTTGCACAATAACCGTTGGGATATGGCTCAACTGTTCAGCAGCGTTTAGCATAGCGTCACCATTTATAAAGCATGCATTCCGAATGTAATGAATTTGAACGCGTGCGCGTGCAACATCGGTATCACGTTCTTTTGTTAATTCTTCTGTTGATTTTTTTATTGGGGCCTTGGATTTTGCTGTTGAAGGGTCTAAACGCATAATGCTACTTTCATAAGCATTCCACGCTGCTGCTGCCAGACGGCTAATTTCGTTGTCATCAGAAAAAATACGCTTTTCGTAAGCGCTTAGTACATCACCTTGTTCTTTCTTTGGGAGGTGGTCTAATAGGGCCTGCCAAACTTCAGGATAGAAGTGCTTTATTTCGCCTAAAAACCAGTTTAGTTCAGAAGTTCGACTTAAGAAAATGCCACGCAATGCCATTGATATGACGCGTTTTGGATGCTCTGTTGCATAAGCGAGTGCTAATGTACTACCCCATGAGCCACCAAACACGTGCCACTGATTAACATTTAAATGCTGTCGTAATGCTTCTAAATCTGCAACCAAGTCTGCCGTTGTGTTGTTTTGCAATTCCCCCTGAGGTGTGCTTCTTCCGCAGCCGCGTTGATCTAACAGAATAATTCTATAATATTTCGGATCAAAAAAGCGTCGCTGGCCAGCGTTGCAGCCGCTGCCTGGGCCGCCATGCAAGAAGACAACAGGGCTGCCAGTGGGGTTGCCGCACTCTTCATAATATATTGCATGCAGACCATCTGTTTTTAACCAATCCTTATGATAAGGTTCGATTTCTGGGTATAAATTGTAAGTCGCTTGACACATTTTAGTTTGATGCTTTCTTATTGATTTAATTGAATATTTTATTTATTACACTAAAATTTTAAAAATAACTCGAATATTTGTAAATAAATTGTAACTAAAGTGTTGCAATTAGAAATTAATTGTTTTATATTTGCTGCCTCACATGTAAATGTGTGGAAAAGTATGTTCTTAATTTAAGATGGTAACTATAAGCGTTAAAACTGATTAGTTAAAGCTATAAAATTAGGAATATACGTCTTAAAAACCCTTAGTAATAACTTTGGAGATTAATATGCAAGTAAACAAAATCAAGCTGGCTCTAGGCTTAGCAGTAGGTGTTACATTGGCTATGCCAATGGTTGCATCTGCAGCTGCAGACCAAGAAGCAGCAATGAAAAATGCAAATAACTGGGCACATCCTCGTGGCCAACATGACAACCAAGGCTACAGTACGCTAGCGCAAATCAACAAAGGTAATGTAAAAAACCTTAAAGCTGCTTGGACATTCGCTACTGGTGTTAACCGTGGTCATGAAGGTTCACCACTTGTTATTGGTAACATGATGTATGTACATACAGCATTCCCTAATAACGTATATGCGCTTGACTTAAATGATAATCAAAAAATCTCATGGTCATATTTCCCTAAACAAGATCCATCAGTTCAAGCGGTTCTTTGCTGCGATAACGTTAACCGTGGTTTAGGTTATGGTGATGGTAAAGTTTTCCTTCAACAAAATGATGGTAACTTAGTTGCTTTGGATGCTAAAACAGGTAAAAAAGTTTGGTCTGTATTAGTAAATGATCCTAAAATTGGTGCTACAAACACAAATGCTCCTCACGTGATTAAAGATAAAATCATTACTGGTTGTTCTGGTGCTGAGTTTGGCGTGCGTTGTTTCTTAGCCGCTTATAACATCAAAGATGGCTCATTAGCATGGAAAGCAATGTCAACTGGCCCTGATTCAGAAGTATTAATCGGTGCTGACTTTAACTCTGCTAACCCACAATACAGTGCTTTGTCTTCATACAAAGACATCAACGGTGGTAACAAAGAAGGTGGTTCTTTCGAAGCACTTAAATTGAGCGAGTTAAAAGTTGGTCAAAAAGACCTAGGTGTTCGTACATGGTTGAAACCACAAGCTGTTAAAGATGGCTGGCAACATGGTGGTGGCTCTACATGGGGCTGGTGGCCGTATGATGCACGTACTAACTTGTTGTACTACGGAACAGGTAACCCTTCAGTTTGGAACCCAGACGTACGTCCAGGTGACAACAAATGGTCAATGACTATCTTTGCACGTGATTTAGATTCAGGTATTGCAAAATGGGGCTATCAAATGACTCCACACGATGAGTGGGATTATGATGGTATTAACGAAGTTATCTTGTTTGACAAAGGTGGCAAAACATATGCATGGCATCATGACCGTAACGGTTTTGCATATACATTCAACGCGCATGACGGTACTTTAATTGCTGCTGAGAAAGTTCACCCATTTGTTAACTGGTCAAACGGTGTTGATATGAAGACTGGTATTCCAAGTAAATTGGCTACTGCTTCTACTCACCAAGATTACAACGCTAAAGGTATTTGCCCAGCTGCATTGGGTACTAAAGACCAACAGCCAGCTGCTTACTCACCTAAGACTGGTTTAGTTTATTCTCCACTTAATCACGTATGTATGACATACGAGCCAGTTGAGTCTAAATATGTTGCTGGTCAACCTTGGGTTGGTGCTACATTGACTATGTTCCCAGGTCCTGACGGTGTTATGGGTGGCTTTGCTGCTTACAACCCAATGACCAACAAAAAAGTATGGTACAACAAAGAGAAATTCTCAGCTTGGGGCGGTGCTTTAACAACTGCTTCAAACTTAGTGTTCTACGGTACTCTTGATCGTTGGTTCAAAGCATTAGATGCAAAATCAGGTAAAGAACTTTGGAAATTCCAAGTTGGTTCTGGCGTGATTGGTAATGCATTTACATATGGTCATAAAGGTAAACAACATGTTGGCGTGCTATCAGGTATTGGTGGCTGGGCTGGCGTTGCGATGAACCTTGGTTTGACTACTCCAACAGACGCTCTTGGCGCTGCTGGTGGTTATGCTGAACTAGTTAAATACAACGCGGCTCCTGGCGGCGGTGCATTAACAGTATTTAGCCTATAATTTAGTTTTTAACTAAATTTGCTAAATTAGTTTAGTAATGCAACTAGAACACCCCGCTTCGGCGGGGTGTTTCTTTATGTATTGATAGCTCTTATATAAAGATAATGAAGCGTGGTAATATACAGAACGGTATACTTAAAAATAAAAATTAGTTAGAATGTTTGAAGTGTTAATTTTAATGTTACTAAGAACTTTTATTTTTAGTGATACTCTGATTGTGAAGAAACGAAAAGTTTTTCGTGATTTTGATAAGGAAAAAATAAAGATGTTTAACCAAGTTAAAAAAATAGGTTTTATTGTATGTCTACTCATGGCAACAAATATTGCACATGCGGATGTCATAGATGAAATCCCGCCATTAAACCCAGATGAAGGGCGCCCAGGAGAGCAGGCAAGAGTGCCAACCTTGGACGAGTTCGTCGTCTGTACAGACCCAGATAACATGCCCTTTTCAAACAATAAGCAAGAAGGTTTTGAAGATAAAATCGCAGCGGTGCTAGCAGAAGATTTGAATGTGCCATTAAAATTCATGTATGCATTTAATCGTTTTGGATTCTTAAGAAATACCATTAAGGCTAGACGTTGTGATGTGCTGATGGGTGTGCCACCTGACTATGACCCGGTGATGACTTCTAAGCCGTATTACCGCACAGGCCATGTGTTTGTATGGCGTGAAGAGAGTGGCTATGACATTACAGCTTGGGATTCGCCAGACCTTAAAAAAGGCTTGGTAGGCACGACGGATAAGTCACCTACGACGGTACCGCTAAACGATAATGGCATTATCGGGAATGCAAAACCGTACCGTATTCAGCGTAATTTAAATAAAAAACCAAGTTTAATGATTGATGACTTAGCAGAAGGCGTCATTGATGTTGCAGTTGCTTGGGGACCAATTGGGGGTTACTTCGCCAAACATGCCAAAGTGCCAATGGTGGTTAGGCTTACCCCGGAATATGAAAAGGTAAACGCAAGAGGTAAAACGTACTGGAATGTTTCTATTGCTGTGCGTCATGGAGAAAAGAAGCGTTTGAAAATGATTGAAGGTGCATTAGAACGTAATCATGACAAAATTTTAAAAATATTAGATGATTATGGTGTCCCACATGTGGCAGTAGTAGAGGGTGATAACATCATCAACACATATAGGAAAAATTTAAAGAAAAGAGTTGGTGACGTTAAATAAAAAAACAAGTAAAATATGACTAGTATTTGAGTCAAGCAAAATCAAAAGTTCTGTCAACCAAATAGTTCATTAATCGTTAAATGAGTGTACGTGAGCTTAATACTATCTTTAGTATAAAGACTAGCGACGCTCATTTTATTTTATAGGTAACGGGAGATAATATGTTAAGCAAGAAAGCATTAAAATCAACTTTATTTGTTAGTTTGTTAGCTTTTGCAGGTATGGCAGTTTCATTTCAAGCAAACGCAGCATGTGAATTTATTTCAACTAAGGACGGAAGTCCACTAGTCATTAAAGCAAGTGATAAAGACTCAGCAGAAGCTAAAGCGTTTTTAGAAACTTGTAAGAACCCATACAATAAGATATTTGCCGCCGATGAAAAAGCAGCAAAAAAACAAGGCAGAAGAGTGTATACCTATAACGGTTGTTCTGGTTGTCATGGTGGTAAGTTAGAAGGCATTATGGCGCCAAGTCTTAGGAAAGATGGTGGTCAAGGAGCTTTCGATTCAAAATGGGCTTATGGAAAAAATGCAACTGACAAGGGTATGTTTGAAACAATCGCTGGCGGTTCTGCTGGTCAAGCAGGTGGCGTGATGGCAGCATGGCATGTTAGTGTACCGGACCACATTAGTGATGGTTTAAGTACTGATGAAATCTTAAAAGCAATGGCCTACATCCGCACGCAATATCATGGTGACGGCGAGAAAAAATGGATGGAATAAATAGCTAGCATTAGTAACAATAAACTTAAACGGCTACTGTATAATTGCAGTAGCTGTTTTTTTATTGTAAATTTAGACTCAGGAGTTAATAATGAAAGTGTTGAAACTAAGTGTTATTTTGTTAGCAGTTGCTACCATGTTTACTGCATGTGGTGAAAAGTCTACAAGTGGTGATGCATCAACATCAACAGAAAAATCTGCTGTTGTAGCAGCAGCTTCTACAGAAGGTGGGTGTAGTTTTGTTTCCACTAAAGACGGCAGTCCGTTAGTGATTAAAGCAAGTTCAAAAGATACGCCAGAGGCTAAAGAATTTTTAGCGACTTGTATAAACCCGTATACAAAAATATTTGCTGAAGATGCAGAAGCGGCTAAAAAACTAGGTCGTAGAGTGTATACCTATAATGGTTGCTCAGGCTGCCACGGGGGTAAGCTAGAAGGCATTATGGCGCCAAGTCTTAGAAAAGATGGCGGTCAAGGCTCTCATGATACACAATGGGCATACGCTAAAAATGCGACAGATAAAGGTATGTTTGAAAGTATTTCTGGCGGTACCAAAGGTGTTTCAGGTGGTGTGATGCAGCCATGGCATAAAGATATAGAAGGCCATGTGAGTGATGGCTTAAGTACCGATGAAATCTTAAAAGCGATTGCTTATATCCGTACGGAATATCATGGTGATGGCGAGAAAACTTGGATGAACTAAGTCGCTGAACAGAGTGTTAATAAATATAAACGGCTATTGGAAAATGACAGTAGCCGTTTTTAGTCGTACATAATGAGATTGATTTAGACGCTGGTATGGACAATATAAAACAAGTATTGTCATATTGGTAATTATAATTATTTAGAAAACTTAGATAGAAAACCATAGACTATGGCTGAAAAGAAGTTACATCATATTGTGATTGTAGGCGGTGGGGCTGGCGGGCTAGAGCTTGCCACGCGTCTAGGGGATAAGCTAGGCAAGAAAAATAAAGCTGAGATTACATTAATTGATAGCAGTAGAACCCATGTGTGGAAACCTTTATTGCATGAAATTGCAGCAGGCAGTATGGATCCAGAAAAGCATGAGTTGAATTATCTTGCACAAGCACATTGGCATCACTTCCGTTTTCGCCTTGGACGAATGGATGCTTTAGACCGGGCTAAAAAAGAAGTGTCGCTCGCACCTTATTATGATGAAAATGGCGATGAAATTATCTCGCGCAGAGTGTTTAGTTACGATACTTTAGTGATTGCAGTTGGTAGTACAACCAATGATTTCGGGGTTAAAGGTGCACTTGAATACTCAATTGCCTTGGATACCCAAGATCAGGCAGAAAAATTTCACCGTAAATTGCACAATGCGCTACTGCGTGCGCAAACACAAAAGACGCCATTGAAAGATGGCCAGTTAGAAGTTGTTATTGTTGGTGCCGGCGCTACAGGCGTTGAGTTAGCGGCTGAATTACACAACACAACACGTGAACTTGCTGCCTATGGCTTAGATAATATTAATGCTGATCGTGATATTAAAATATCGATAGTAGAAGCGAGCGATCGCGTATTGCCGGCATTGCCTACAAAGTTATCAAGTACCGTTGTTGCAGAGTTGGAAAAACTAGGTGTAAAAATACATACGAGTGAGCGTGTCACTGAGGTTTCAGCAGCTGGCATATCAACGCATAGTGGGCTTAAAATTCCATCAGCATTGGTCGTTTGGGCGGCCGGTATTAAAGCACCAGACTTTCTCAACAATATTGATGGTTTAGAAACGAATAATATTAATCAGCTTGTTGTTGAGCAAACATTGCAAACAAGCGAAGATGAAAATATTTTTGCTTTTGGCGATTGTAGTGCGTGCCCATGGATAGGTAATGAAGGTGACATACCGCCACGAGCGCAGGCGGCACATCAGCAATCATCATTACTAATCAAGTCATTAAAACGTAGGGCTTTAGGTAAAGGTAATTTACCTAAATTTTCTTATCGTGACTATGGCTCACTTGTTAATTTAGGTCGTTATACAACGGTTGGCAATCTAATGGGTGCTTTATCTGGCGGTAGTATGTATATAGAGGGTTTAATTGCACGTTTGATGTATCGCTCTCTTTACCAGATGCATTTAATGGCGCTACACGGTTTTTTCTCTGTTTTCTTAAGGGGGATAGCACGCTTAATTTCTAGAAGGAGCGAACCACAAGTTAAGCTACATTAGGTACTATTGCTTAGATTGTTGCACACTAACTTTACTATAGATTTTATTGATAATACTCATGGTAATAATGATGAATAGGCCAAAAATGACAGTGATCGCATTGATTGATATATTCGCTTTCAGCATTAGTAAGTAGCAACCTAACATGATGAGTATACCTATATGCTCATTGAAGTTTTGAACGGCAATTGAGTGGCCTGCACCAATCAAGTGATGGCCTCTATGTTGTAAAAGTGCGTTTAAAGGGACAACAAAAAAGCCACTAAGTGCACCAATCAAAAATAGTAAAAATCCAGCTATTCTCCAATCCGTCACTAAAACCATAGCAATAACGAGGAAACCCATAGCAATGCCTGCTGGTAGGACTTTGGTTGAATTTTCAAGGGATATGTAACGTGATGCAATCATCGCACCCACAGCGATGCCTATAGCCACTGTAGCAATCAATTGTGTTGACTGTTCAATATTAAAACTAAGTGTAATAGCCGCCCATGTCAAAACAACGAGTCTTAGTGTTGCGCCCGCTCCCCAAAATAAAGTGGTTACTGCTAAAGAAACTTGGCCTAGTGGGTCTTTCCATAGGGTGAAGAAAGCATGTGAAAAATCTTTAAACATAAACGTTAACGTTTTCTGTTCAATTTTATGGTCGATAGGCAGCTTGGGGATAAAGTAATTAAAGAAAGCAGCGGCTAGGTATATCGAGCCGATAATCCACATAGCAAATTGTAGGTTGCTGCTAGCAAGTACCCCACCTAAAATCGCACCAAAAATAATAGCAGAAACGGTTGACCCTTCCATCCAGCCATTGGCTTTTACGAGTTGGTTGCTTGGTAGCAGTTCAGTTAAAATGCCATATTTTGCAGGTGAGTAAGCAGCGGCGCCAATGCCAACGATGCCATAGGCGTAAAGTGGCGGCATGCCAAAAATCATTGCTAGGCAGCCTAGGACTTTGACCATGTTCGAAAAAAACATGACAGCACCTTTAGGAAAGGCATCGGCAATAGAGCCGACAAAGGGTGCTAGTAGAATATAAGAGATAACAAAAAATTGTTGTAATAGCGGTATATGCCAATCAGGGGCATGGGTTGCAGTGAGCAAAGCAATGGCAGTAAATAGTAAGGCATTATCAGCTAGGGCTGAAAAAAACTGGGCAATCAGTATGATATAAAATTTAGGATGCATATTCGCGACAGTGTCTGTTTGAAGGCTGGCTTCTTATTGTTAGATGTAAAATAGTGATAGTAGTTTTTTGCTATTTAGGTAGTGTATTTTGTTACAAAGTTTCAGTGGCGAAGTCAGCTAAGCGAGAGCGTTCCCCTCGAACCAGTGTAACGTGTCCATTATGTTTCCACCCTTTAAATCGATCGACCACATAAGTTAAGCCAGAGCTGCCCTCTGTTAAATAGGGAGTGTCAATTTGACCAATATTGCCTAAGCATACCACTTTAGTACCAGGGCCAGCACGTGTGATGAGCGTTTTCATTTGTTTAGGGGTTAAGTTTTGTGCTTCATCAATAATGATAAATTTATGTAGGAAAGTGCGGCCACGCATAAAGTTCAGTGATTTAACTTTTATGCGTGTGCGGATAAGGTCTTGTGTCGCAGCACGGCCCCATTCTCCAGCTTCCTCATCGGATTGATTCAGGACATCTAGGTTATCTTCTAGTGCACCCATCCAGGGTGCCATTTTTTCTTCTTCTGTACCTGGTAAAAAACCAATATCTTCACCAACGGATACGGTGACTCTTGTCATAATAATTTCAGAATAGATTTTTTTGTCTAAAGTTTGTGTTAACGCAGCAGCTAGGGTTAACAATGTTTTGCCGGTACCTGCTTGGCCGAGTAAGGTAACAAAATCAATTTCTGGATCCATGAGTAAGTTTAGCGCAAAGTTTTGTTCACGGTTGCGTGCGACAATACCCCAGACATTGTGCTTAGGGTTCGTGTGGTCTTGGACGATTTCTAGCAAAGCGTTATTATTTTCAACTTCACGAACAATCGCATGAAAAGGTTTTTCATGCTCGTAATACAAAGACTCATTAATCAAAAAAGTTTTCGTTAATGGCCCTGTAATTTTATAAAACATGCGCCCTGATTCTTGCCAAGACTCCATATCTTTACTGTGTTTTTCCCAGAAATCTTTAGGTAGCTCAGTACAGCCGGTATATAGCAAATCACTGTCTTCTAGTACTTTGTCATTAAAGTAGTCTTGGGCAGGCACGTGCATGGCGCGCGCTTTAATGCGTATATTAATATCTTTGCTGACTAAAATAACTTCACGGTTCGCATGACGTTTTTGTAAATCAATGACGACGCTAATGATTTGGTTATCTGCTTTACTGCTGGTTAGGCCTGGCAAGTCGGTATTAATTTGACTGGTTTGTAAAAACAGGCTGCCAGTAACATGTCGGTTGCCCTGAATAGCAAGTGGGCAACCTAGTGCTAGATCATTGAGTTCTGTACCAACAATTTCTTCTAAATAACGGCTAGCTTGTCGCGTGTTACGTGCGACTTCAGTTAACCCTTTTTTATTGTTATCTAGCTCCTCTAATGTCACCATGGGTAGGTAAATGTCGTGCTCTTCAAATCTAAAAAGGGAAGAAGGGTCATGCATTAAAACATTGGTGTCGAGTACGAAGAGCTTAGTATGCTTATTTTGTTTATTTATCATGTGGTAAGCATACGAGCCATATTAAATTGCTTCAATAAATTGCTTCAATAAATTGTAAGACTTCTTCGACATGGCCATTAACTTTAACGCCTCGCCATTCTTTAATTAGCAGGCCACTTTTATCGACAACAAATGTACTACGCTGAATACCTCTTACTTGTTTCCCATACATATTTTTCATTTTAATGACATCGAAAATATTACAAGCGAGCTCTTCAGCGTCGGACAACAACTCAAAAGGAAAGCTGAATTTAGCTTTAAAGTTTTCATGCGATTTAATACTATCGCGTGAGATGCCAACAATATCCGTATTTGCCGCTTGAAATGCGGCGTAATGGTCTCTAAATAGCATGCCTTGTGTTGTGCATCCGGGTGTGGAGTCCTTAGGGTAAAAATAAACAATTAGATTTTTTCCAAGGAAGTTTGAAAGTTTGAAAGTTGTGTTGCTAGTGGCAGGGAGTTCAAAATCAATAATTGGTTTGTTGAGCATCATTTATTTATCCTTGTAACAATTCTATTGTTGTAAATAATTTCAATTAAAGCAAGCTTATTTCAAAAGTAATGGTGATGGCTAGAAAAATAAAAGAATGGTTATTGCGGAAACTGTAATTTTACTTGTGTCCCTTGTGACTCGGATGATTTGAATTCGATGCTTCCGCCCAATAATTCACAAACTTTATACGCAAAAGGAATGCCGATGCCAGTACCAAACCGTTTGGTGGTTGGGCCGGGGCTCACTGCATGCGGGTCTGGCGTGAATGGCATACCTGTTCCTTCGTCACGGATTAATATATTCAGAACTTTATTATTTAAGTAGGCTTCTATATGAATGCTGCTGTCGTTTGGTGATGCTTCAATTGCATTTAGTACTAAGTTATATAGTGCCTGTTCTAATAAGTGTTGATCAGTTAATACTTCTTCTTGAACAGTTTCAATGTTTGTAATGAGCTTGATACTCTTTTTATTGAGTTTCGGTGTCAGCGAGGCCACTGCACCGTGTAAAACATTATTGAGCCTCACCTTGCTGAGTTGCGGTTTGACAGGGTTTAAATAAGCTAACAGCGCCCCTGTCCAGCGCTCTAATCTATCGACAGTATTGATAATGCCGTCAATTGACTCCTGTGTGTCTTTGTCGTTTTCTGGCGTCTCTATGACTTGTGCTGTGGCACGTATACTCGCTAAAGGGTTGCGAATGTTGTGGGCAAGCATCGGTACTAATAAACCTAATGCGGCTTGTTTCTCAGTGCGGACTAGCGCCTCTTGGCTTGCGGCTAAGTCATCTGCCATCTTGTTAATTTCTTTTGATAGTGTTGCTAATTCTATAGCGCCATTTTCTGGCACTTTGTGTTGTAAATTACCTGCGCTAATTTCACTTGTGGCCTGCATCATGGCATTAATGGGTTTCACAATGTTACGTTTTAGTAAGGTGCGTGATAGTGTGAGCAGTAAGCCTGCCAACAGAATGGGAATACTTAAAATAGCGATTGAAGTTTTTTTGGCTTTGCTTAATTGTTGTTTGAGTTGATTTTGTTTTAATGAAAGTAAGTTTTCTGCACGCTTAGAAACAGCTTCGTATTGGCTGAAAATGCCTGTTTCCATATCTTGATAGAGTGCTTTTCTAGAGGCAGCATTCGGGCTAACTTGATAGCGCTGAAACATTTCAGGAGCATCGTTAGAAAATAGGTTGTAGTTTTTTTCTAGATCAGTAATGGCCTGCTGTTCATCGGCCCCATCGGCTAGATTTTGCAACTGCTTAAAATGCAGCAAGATAGACTGTGTGTAAACTTTGTATTCGTCACGTGCATTTTCATCATTTAAAAGAAAAGCATCAAATAGTTCTTTCATTTGACGATACAAATCACCGCGTACTTGTTGTATTTCTTGTACGAGCAAGTTGATGCGTTCTGACTCTTTTGCTGATTGATCCCAAAGATGGATACCGTAAGCGCCACCAGCGACTGCAAGCACAATGAGCGTAATAAAAATAAGCTCATGCACAAGTAGCAAGTCACGCAACGACTTCGCTTTGTGTGCAATGGCTTTTGACATTAGCTGTTAGCTAGCTTGAAAGAAACAGGCACAATGATGTTAAAACTTTGAGACTGTAGCGCCGCTGGTGGTTTTGGGAAGGGTGCTGCTTTTTTAACCATTTTTATCGCTTCTTTATCTAATGCGGCATGGCCGCTACTATCACGTACGTTGGCTGAGAGGACATTACCGTTGCCATCGATTTTAAGATCTAGTATTACCTTGCCTTGCCAGCCGCGCCTTATTGCAATTTTGGGGTATGATTTATATTTGGCGATAGTACGACCTAACAGGCCGCTATATTGTTCAATGGCATCATCTACTTCAGCTTGACTGGGTTTAGGAGGTTCAGGTGGCGGCTCTACAGGTTGCGGTATAACAATTGCCTCAGGCTCTGGTGTGGCGGTGGGTGCAACTGCAATGACTTCTTCGATAATAGGTGGTGGTGCTTCAGGTTCTATAGGTGTCGGCTTCTCTATAGGTTTTACAATTAGTTTTGGTTTTTCAGGTTTAACAACCTTTGGTATGGGCTTAGGTTGTTCTGGCTCAATAACAGGTGGTTGTGGTTCGATCGGGGGCGGCGCAGGGTTTTGTATTTCAATGTTTAAAATTTGACGTTCTTTTTTAATTGTGTCAAATTTAAAATTCGGCACAATAACAGCAAATAGTATATGCAATAATATTGAGGCAATAACTGCCCAAATAATTATGTTTTCGTCAAAGTTTTTGTTGGTTCTATTGGTTATGATGCTAGCGGTGTTCAAAATAACATTTTTTTATATAAGTCTTTGATTATACTATATCTTGTTCAGGGTTTGATAGTGTGAATATTGGCTTATATAAACCAAGTGTTCTATGTTATGTTAAACAATACCCTTTAATAATTGTACGTTAACCATCGTGCCTGCATCGCAATTACCCATTGTTTCATCTAACACAATAAAGCAATCGGCTGCGCTCATGCTACTGAGTATGCCTGAGCCTTGCTTGCCAGTTGGCTTTACTTTCCATATGCCATCATCTTCAGCATATAAAATGCCGCGCTGGAACTCTGTGCGCCCTGTTGATTTCTTGATAGGGGCAGTACACTCTACTTTGAAGCTTGGTAGTGCTTTTAGTTCCGAGCCTGATAACAATAGCAGTGCATTACGTACGAATTGGTAAAAAGTCACCATGGTAGAAACAGGGTTGCCGGGTAGGCCAAAGTAATGTGCACTACCTATTTTTCCATAGGCTAAAGGACGACCTGGTTTCATATTAATTTTCCAAAATAGCACTTCGCCATGTTGGCTTAATAGTGTTTTCATGTAATCTGCTTCACCAACAGATACGCCGCCACTGGTAATTACAACATCATGGGTAGCTGTGGCCTCTAACAATGTTTTTTTGAGTCGCTTGAGGTCATCGGGTACAACGCCTAGGTCTGAAATTTTCACACCGAGCTTAGAAAGCATACCAAATAGGGTGTAGCGATTGCTGTCATAAATTTCACCTTCTTTTAGTGGCTTTCCTACACTAATCAATTCGTCTCCAGTAGAAAAGAAAGCAACTTTTAACCGACGGTAACAAGTGATTTTTGCGATGCCGAGCGAGGCGATTAAGCCTAAATCAGCAGGCTGCATAATGTGGCCTTTAGCTAGTACGGTTTGGCCAATGGTTAAATCTTCACCTGCCAAACGTACATTGGCACCTTGTTGTGGCGCATCGAGCAAGGTAATACAGTCGCTTTTTTTAACCACTTTTTCTTGCATAACAACAGTATCTAAGTTTTTTGGAACGACAGCACCGGTCATGATTTTAATGCATTCTCCGGCATTGATTTCCCCTTCAAATGGCTTGCCAGCAAAGGCGGTGCCAACAATCTTAATAATTTTCACACCTTCAGAAAATTGATAGGCATAGCCATCCATCGCCGAATTATTATGATTAGGCACATTACAGGGTGAAACAATACTTTCGGCAAGTGTGCGTCCTAAAGATGCACGTATGGGTACAGTTTCAGTTTCTGATACTGGGATTAAAAACTGTTTGATGAAGCGGCGCGCTTGCTCGACGGATAGTGCACTTGGGTCGTAGTCATCCATGCAGCTCGGATCAGAAGCTAGTTGCGAAAGTGAAGGTTGTTGTGATGGCTGTTTGGTCATTTGATATTTCTCAAGTTAACGATAGCGTTATGGTTTGCCTAATTGTGTTTCTAACGCGGCCAATTGTTCAAGTGTATTAATGTTGGTAAACGCGTCGTTAAATTCACTAAATTCCACATTGACATATTTTAAACTTTTCTGCCATGCGCTTACCCTACGGTCACCTTGGTCTAAATATTGAGTAAGAGAAGGCAATACACTTTTTTTGCATAGACTAAAAATAGGGTGGATAATTTCTTGGCTGCTTGCGATGGCAATGTCGGCATTTTTTTCTTTTAATGCTGCTAATAAGCGCTGGCATAAATCTAACGGTAACATTGGAGAATCACATGGCACAGTTAGTAAATAATCATGTTTTGCCTGTTTCAGGCCAAGGCTAAATCCTGCGAGTGGGCCGATAAAGTCAGCATTCTCATCTTTTAACACAGGCAGGTTGAAAGCCTTGTATGCGTCCATCGATTGGTTGGCATTGATGAAAATTTCATCAACTTGTGGTGTTAAGCGCGCGATAACGTGAGCAATGAGTGCTTTACCTTGTAATGGTATTAGGCCTTTATTGATACCGCCCATACGTGTAGCGCGACCACCAGAAAGAATGATTGCCGTGATTGTCATTTTTAGCCTCCTGTGTGTGACATAAACCTAACGACAGCAGGTTTAGCACGTTGTATATCAAAGTCATGGCCTTTAGGTTTGATCGCCATGCTTTTTATGATGGCCTCAATAATAGGTGCATCATTACTCGGGTGTTTTCTAAGTAGCGGCATCAGCTCTATTTTATCTTCTTGACCTAAGCATAAATAAAGTTCGCCTTTGCAACTGATCCGTACGCGGTTGCAACTTTCACAAAAGTTATGCGAGTGTGGGGAAATGAAGCCAATTTTTGTTTTTGAGTCAGCCACTTTCCAATAACGTGCAGGACCGCCTGTGGTTTCAGTGCTGGAGAGTAGTGGGAATTTACTTTGCAGCAGTTTTAACGTATCTACATTGCTGATAAAAGTTGATTCACGGGTGTGATCGACTTCGCCTAATGGCATCTCTTCGATAAAGCTAATATCAATTTTATTGTCGAGTGCAAATTGCACTAAGTTAGTCGCTTCATCATCATTGCTTCCGCGCATTAAAACCGTATTTAACTTAATGCCTTCAAAACCGATATCAATACAAGTTTGTAGGCCTGCTAGCACCTTATCTAAATCACCCGTCCGGGTCATTTTTTTGAACCGTTTGGCTTGGAGACTATCAATAGAAATGTTAATGCGCTTTACGCCCGCTTTTTTAAGTGCAATAGCTTGCTTTTCTAATTGGCTGCCATTGGTTGTAAGCACTAACTCATTTAAGCCTGGCATTTGCCCAATTTCTTCAAATAGCCATAATGCATTTTTTCGTACTAAAGGTTCTCCACCTGTTATACGCACTTTTTTTACGCCTAGTGTTACGAATATACGAACGATTCGCGCGCATTCTTCTAGACTTAATACTTGGTCGCGTGGTAAAAAAGTCATGTCTTCACCCATGCAATACACGCAACGAAAGTCACATCTATCCGTAATAGACAGTCTGATGTAATCCACTGTACGACCAAATTGGTCGATAAGTGTCGGTGTGTTGTTAGTAGCTTTAGGCATGAACTTAAATTGATATTGTTTAAATAGTGATGGTAGCCTGTATTTTAAGCGCTTTTTCAGCTTTAACAAGCTTGTGTTTAGGTATAAAATTACATTGTATTAACATTTTGGTAGAGTTGCATTGAAAGCGTTGGCTGCAGAACATATATCTCAAGTCACATCGAGTGAGCTAGAAAGAATTGATGGGCATATTTTGGCACATAAAAATGTGCCGGGTGGTCTTTTGCCATTGTTGCATGCAATACAAGATGATGTTGGTTATGTGCCAGAGGATGTTTACCCCTCAATTTCAAAAGCATTTGCACTTTCTATTGCAGAGATACATGGTGTGGTGACATTTTATCACCACTTCAGAACGCACCCCGTTGGGGATCATGTGCTACAGATTTGCCGTGCGGAATCTTGCCAGGCCATGGGTTCTGAGCAGTTGGAAGCTGATGTTAAATCTACATTGGGTATTGATTATCATGAAACAACAGCAGACGGAAAAATCACGTTAGTGCCTGTTTATTGCCTAGGCAATTGTGCTTGTTCGCCAGCCGTATTGTTAGATGATGACGTGTATGGACGTGTGGATAAGAAAAAGATAGAAGCACTTATTTGTGATGCTAGGGTATCAACATGAGCATTAAAGTTTATGTGCCGCGTGATTCTAGCGCTTTGTCCTTGGGGGCAGAGGGTGTTGCAAAAACGATTGTAGACGAGGCACAAAAACGTGGCATTGATATCGAATTAATTCGTAATGGCTCTCGTGGTTTGTTTTGGCTAGAGCCGTTTGTAGAAGTGGCTACTGATCAAGGTCGTGTTGCTTTTGCACCAGTGCAAGTCGAAGACGTATTGAGTTTATTTGATGCCGATTTTTTACATGCTGGTACACACTCGCTTAATTTAGGCCTTACAGAAGAACTTGATTGGCTTAAAAAACAACAACGTCTTACTTTTGCGCGCGTTGGCATTATTGACCCTGTTTCTTTAGATGACTATTTAGCACATGATGGTTATAAGGGCTTGCAAAATGCGCTTAAATTATCAGGAGAAGATATTGTCAAAGCCGTAACAGATTCAGGTTTGCGTGGCCGGGGCGGCGCAGCTTTTCCAACAGGTATTAAATGGAAGACAGTATTAGATACGCCATCTGAACAAAAATACATCGTTTGTAATGCAGATGAAGGTGATTCTGGTACTTACTCAGATCGCATGGTGATGGAAGATGACCCATTTGTTTTGATTGAAGGCATGACCATTGCGGCGATTGCTGTTGGTGCGACGCAAGGCTATATTTATTTGCGCAGTGAATACCCTCATGCGTTGCATATTCTAAATGTGGCGATAGCAAAAGCTAAAAATGCTGGTTATTTAGGTGCTAAAGTTTGCGGCTCAACACATAGTTTTAATATAGAAGTGCGTCGTGCAGCTGGTGCTTATGTGTGCGGTGAAGAAACCTCAATGTTAGAAAGTTTAGAAGGGAAACGTGGTTTGGTACGATTTAAACCACCGTTACCAGCGATTGAAGGCTTGTTTGGGAAACCAACGGTCGTCAACAATGTCATATCTCTAGCTAGTGTACCGATTATTTTAGATAAAGGTGCGCAATATTATGCGGATTACGGCATGGGCCGTTCACGCGGCACATTACCCATTCAGCTGGCAGGCAACATAAAGCAAGGTGGCTTGGTGGAGTTGGCATTTGGTGCAACATTACGTGAGCTTTTATATGACTATGGCGGAGGCTCTGCTTCGGGCCGACCCATTCGTGCAGTACAAGTGGGTGGGCCGTTAGGCGCTTATTTACCTGAGAGCCAATTTGATACACCACTAGATTACGAGGCATTTGCTAAGATTTCAGCAGTGTTAGGCCATGGCGGCATTGTGGCGTTTGATGATACCGTTGATATGGCGAAAATGGCACGATATGCTTTTGAGTTTTGTGTTGTCGAAAGTTGTGGTAAGTGTACACCGTGCCGTATAGGCTCTGTAAGAGGTGTTGAAGTGATTGATAAAATTACAATCAGTAAGCAAGCAGGTGGCAAAAAAGAGTCAAATAAAGAGCATGCGAACAATTTACAGTTGGTGCGTGACTTATCAGACACGATGATTAATGGATCACTTTGTGCGATGGGTGGCATGACGCCTTTCCCTGTGCTTAGCGCAATGAATCATTTTCCAGAGGATTTTGAAGCATAATTAAATACAGCTTGAGCCTGTTAGGGTCAAGTGGGTAGAGGATGAATATCATGGATGATATTAAATACGACACAGTTAAATATAATGCTAGCAAAGATTATGGCACCCCAAAAAAGTTCAGCGAGAAACAAGTTTCTCTGAATATTGATGGTGTTGATATCACTGTGCCAGAAGGTACATCGATCATGCATGCAGCACAATTGACTGGTGTGACAGTACCTAAACTTTGTGCGACAGATTCATTAGAGCCTTTTGGGTCTTGTCGTTTGTGCTTGGTTGAGATTGAAGGACGCCGTGGTTACCCCGCTTCTTGTACCACGCCAGTGGCAGAAGGCATCACAGTTAAAACGCAAACCAATAAATTGGCAGATGTGCGTCGTGGTGTGATGGAGCTTTATATTTCCGATCATCCGCTCGATTGCTTAACTTGTGCTGCCAATGGTGATTGCGAATTACAAGATATGGCGGGCGCAGTAGGCCTGCGTGAAGTACGTTATGGCTACGAGGGTGAAAATCACTTACAAGCTGAAAAAGATGAAAGCAACCCATATTTTACGTTTGACCCGAGTAAATGTATTGTGTGTAGCCGCTGTGTGCGTGCCTGTGAAGAAACGCAAGGCACCTATGCTTTGACAATAGAAGGTCGTAGCTTTGATAGCAAGGTTTCAGCGGGCAATGAAGATTTCATGGACTCTGAATGCGTGTCTTGTGGCGCCTGTGTGCAGGCCTGTCCTACGGCAACATTGATGGAAAAAACAGTGATTGATGCAGGCATACCAGAGCACTCAGTCACAACAACATGTGCCTACTGTGGTGTTGGTTGTAGTTTTGATGCTGAGATGAAAGGGGATGAGGTTATCCGCATGACCCCTAATAAAGATGGTGGTGCTAATCATGGCCATTCTTGTGTTAAAGGCCGCTTTGCATGGGGCTACGCGACCCATCAAGACCGTATTACGACACCGATGATACGTAAAAGTATTCATGATGAATGGCAAAAAGTAAGCTGGGATGAGGCGATTGATTATGCTGCTAGCGAAATTAAACGAATTCAGGCTGAGTATGGTAAAGATGCTGTAGGTGGTATCACGTCTTCTCGTTGTACTAACGAAGAGGTTTATGTCACGCAAAAACTAGTACGTGCTGTATTTGGTAGCAATAATGTGGATACTTGTGCGCGTGTATGCCATAGCCCAACAGGCTATGGTTTAAAACAAACCTTAGGTGAATCGGCGGGTACGCAAGATTTTGATTCTGTCATGCAGTCAGATGTTATTTTTATTATTGGTGCAAACCCAACAGACGGACATCCGGTATTTGCCTCTATGATGAAACGTCGTTTGCGCGAGGGCGCAAAACTCATTATTGCTGACCCGCGTGCGATTGATTTAGTGGAGAATTCACCGCATGTTCGTGCTGATCATCATTTGAATTTACGTCCAGGTACTAATGTGGCACTACTCTCTGCCATGTCGCATGTCATTGTCACAGAAGGTTTAGTGAAAGAAGATTATGTTAAAGCGCGTTGTGAGTGGGATTCGTATGAGACATGGCGCGATTTTGTTGCATTACCAGAAAACTCACCAGAAAGCTTAGTCGAAGATTTAGGGGTTGAGCCAGAGAAGGTGCGTGAAGCAGCAAGACTATTTGCGACAGGTGGTAATGCTGCTATTTATTATGGTCTAGGCGTGACTGAGCATAGCCAAGGTTCAACCGCTGTCATGGGGATTGCTAACTTAGCCATGGCAACTGGCAATTTAGGACGAGAAGGTGTCGGTGTAAATCCACTACGTGGTCAGAATAATGTACAGGGCTCATGTGATATGGGTTCTATGCCGCATGAGTTTCCAGGTTACCGCCATGTAGCTGATGACGAAACACGCGATTTATTTGAAAAGGCTTGGGGCAGACCTCTAAGCTCAGACCCCGGTTTGCGTATACCAAACATGCTTGATTTGGCGGTAGAAGGTAGCTTCAAAGCTGTGTATTGTGTCGGCGAAGATATCGCACAATCGGACCCTGATACGCAACATGTGACGCATGCACTAGAGTCTATGGAATGTGTGATTGTGCAAGATTTATTCCTGAATGAAACAGCCATGTATGCACATGTCTTTTTACCTGGCGCTTCTTTCTTAGAAAAAAATGGCACATTTACCAATGCAGAGCGTCGTATATCGCCAGTACGTCGTGTGATGAGCCCAAAAAATGGCTATGAGGATTGGGAAATTACCGCCAAGCTATCTAAGGCGCTCGGCTATGAGATGAATTACCAGCATGCGTCAGATATTATGGATGAAATTGCAGTGTTAACACCGACATTTAAAGGGGTTAGTTTTAAAAAACTTGATGAATTAGGTAGCATTCAATGGCCTTGTAATGATGAAGCGCCAGAGGGTACACCTACGATGCATATCGACGAATTTGTGCGTGGTAAAGGTAAGTTTTTTATTACAAAATATGTGTCTACGACAGAAAAAGTGAATAATAAATATCCCCTAATTTTGACGACTGGGCGCATTCTTAGTCAATATAACGTTGGTGCACAAACACGGCGTACAGCTAATACAGAATGGCATAAGGAAGATTTGATTGAGATTCACCCACATGATGCCGAAGAGCGTGCGATTCAGGAAGGTGATTGGGTCGGTATTAGCAGCCGCGCTGGTGAAACCGTATTGCGTGCAATCATTACCGAACGCGTGCAGCCTGGTGTCGTTTATACGACTTTTCATCATCCCGAATCAGGTGCAAATGTGATTACCACTGATAATTCAGATTGGGCAACTAACTGCCCAGAATATAAGGTAACCGCAGTGCAAGTTTCGCGTGTAACGCAGTTATCTGATTGGCAGAAAAAATATCAGACATTTAGTAAAGAGCAGGTTGAGCTAACTGAAAATGCCATTACTAAAGCTGTGGTTGAGTGATGACTGGTTTTAGTTAGTTATCATGCGCCAAAAATCTTTAATTGTGGCAGACGCAGCGGTTACTACGTTAGCGGTTAATCAATGGCGCGATGGCCAGTCACGCATCGTTAAAGACCAACTAGCAGAAGAAGTCCCAATCGCACTTGTTTATAACGGTGTGTCTCATGCAGTGATGTTAGCAACACCCGAAGATTTAGAAGATTTTGCTTTAGGCTTTTCTTTATCCGAAGGCATTTTAAAGCATAAAAATGAGTTGTACGATACCGAGGTGCAAGTACACGCAAATGGCGTGGAGCTACATTTAGATGTGGCGGCGGAATGCTTTGTTTCTTTAAAAGGGCGTAGACGTAGCATGGCTGGGCGCACCGGTTGTGGTCTATGTGGCACCGAGAGTTTAGATCAAGTGTTTCGGCTGCCTGAAGAGTCATCTAGCCAACAGGGTGAAATGCGGGAAATTAGCGCCAACAGTATTTTAAAAGCACATGAAAAAATTAAAGATTTACAAGTGCTACAATTAGCAACAGGGGCAACCCATGCCTGTGCATGGGCTAATGAAGAAGGCAATATAGAACTGATTCGTGAGGATGTCGGGCGACATAATGCGTTAGATAAACTAATAGGTGCTTTAGCAAAATTAGATAAAAAGGGCGGCTTTATTATGACGACCAGTCGTGCAAGTTATGAAATGGTACAAAAGGTTGTCATGGCTGGCTTTGATTTATTGGCCGCCATCTCTGCACCAACTGGCTTGGCTGTACGTATTGCACAAGAATACAATATAACTTTATTAGGTTTTGTGCGTGACAAGCAGTATGTGGTTTATAGCCATGGCGCTAGAGTGAAGCATTAATGAGATATAAAGATAAAAGCTAAGATCATGGAAATAGAAAAATTAATTAAAATGGCCAATCAAATTGGAGACTTTTTTGAGGCTTATCCGGATAATGAGGCAGCAAAAAAAGGCATCGCAGTCCATTTGAAGCAATATTGGAACTCGGTGATGATTAAGTCTATGCTTGCGCATGTAAAGGATAATCAAGGGTCAGGTCTTCACCCGCGTGTGCTAGAGGCTGTTAAAGAACATATAGTCTAACTATTATTGTTAATGGATTTATCTTTTTTTAGTTTAACAGTCTTCAGTTTAATAGTGCCGCTGATTTTTTTTGCGGCAATGTTATATTCATCCGTAGGTCATGGCGGCGCATCAGGTTATTTGGCTGTGATGGCGCTCATGAGCATTGCCCCAGAAAGTATGCGTCCCGCTGCGTTGATGCTTAATATTTTAGTTAGCGCTATCGCATTTTATAAGTTTTACCGTGTGAAAGCATTTTCTTGGCAATTATTGTTACCTATTATCTTGGGGTCAATACCTTTTGCATTTGTCGGCGGTAGTATTTCATTGCCGGCACATTGGTATAAGCCGTTAATTGGTATGGTTTTAATGATTGCGGCATGGCAGGTTTTTTCAAAAGCAAAGCACATTCCACTAGTAGTAGAAGCATCGCCAGCAAGACCTGCCATGTTTGGTTTAGGTGCCGTATTAGGGTTGTTATCAGGTTTAACTGGCGTTGGTGGCGGGATATTTTTAAGTCCAATTTTATTGTTTATGAATTGGGCTGAAACTAAAATGATTTCTGGTATTGCCGCAGCATTTATTTTTGTGAATTCGGTGTCAGGCTTAGTCGGTGTGCTGGCAAACTCTAGTGTTGTTTTGCCCCAAGGGCTAGCCGCTTGGGCTGCGTCAGCTGTGCTAGGTGGTTTGATTGGTGCCGAGTATGGCAGTCGGCGTCTAGCTAACCCTGCTATACGTCAATTATTAGCGTTGGTGCTATTAATAGCGGGCATAAAAATGTTAGTGGGTGTTTAGCGTTACCTAGTTTTTTATTGGGCTTTGTATTGAAATAACCTAAAGCTTTCTTTACGGTCACTTAACCGTTTTCCATGCCATATTTTCTGCCAATCTGAGCCTGGCTCAATTTTATGCTTGTTACGTGAGTCTTCTATTAAATACAAATCGCAACCAATCTGTTGGTTAGGTTGTAATGGTCGCGTCTGTATTCCCGTATAGTAATGTAATAAGTCTTGTTGAGCATTGCCAAGGTTACTACTGTTAATGCAGGTGTATTGACTTGGCAATTGCTTATTTAAACTTGTAAACACATCGCCATAGCTTCTTGCTGAATCAATCATTGGTAACCAAATAGTCATTAATAGTGTCCAAACACAGGTCATACCAATGGCCCAGTTAGTTGCGCTAGACCGGTTGGTATGTCTTGAGCGGAATGTAGCAAACAGCCAAACCAAGCTAATTAACAATGCAATGAGTGTGGCGATCATGCTGAAGTTGAGTGTTGTGAGACCTGACAGAAATGTGAGACGTTCTTTGATTTTGGCAGGACTGTTTGTGAACATAGCAATCCAGCCTAGCCAAATTAGACTGGACATCAAGCCAAATAAAATGAGCCCAAACCAATTTAATGCATTGGCTGCCCCACGTTTTAGCGTTTCGATACTGCCGCCTGCTAATGCGGTTAACGGGATTAATAAGGGCAGTGCAAATATTTCTTTACGTTCTCCGCCAAGCCCGATTAAAGCAAAAGCAAGCAGGAAAAAAGTAATGCAAAGTTGAAATTTAGGGTTGCTAAATAATTGGCTGCGATAGCGCCAAAGCCCCCAAATTGCTAATGGTAATGCTGGCCACGTGTACCATAATAGGGTGGTTAGAAAATAGGTGTAATGTATATTGTTGAATTGATTTAAAGACTGTCCCCACCAGTGTGTAAACACATCGGTTTGAGATGAAAACAATAATAAAGGCCAAATGATTAAAAATGGGCTTGAAGCTAATAGCGAAATTATAATGGTAGTAATAAAAGATTTGCTACGCCAATGTTTAAAAAGAATAGGTAAAACGATGCATGGTAGGATAATAATACTAAGTGGTAGAAGGCCCGTTGAGAGAAAGCTGACACCTACACCCGTGCCTAATAAAACGCCAGCTCTATAGGGACGTCTTTTGGATAAAGAAAGTGCATAAAAGCTAGCCGCAAGCCCTGCTAAAGCCGATATAGCGGGTGTTAGTGTATGTGCGCTAACGACTAGGCCGAGTGATCCGATAAATACAAATGTAGTCTGGCGACCAAAGCCTTTACCCCATAACTCTCGTCCTGTCATGCCAATCATGAGTAAGGTAATTAACATCCAAAATCCAGTGACAATGCGCGCTGCATCATGCATGGGTAATATTCCGCCAAATATTTTTGTTGTAAGTGCGGCACTTAAATAATATAAGGGCGGGTTAATTATTTGGCTGCTCGCTGCAGTTGGTGCTAGAAAATTGCTGGTATCGAGTATTGTTTTAACAATGCTCATGGTGTGAGATTCAAATGGTTTCCATGGGTGATGACCAATTAACCCCATTAAAAGCCAGACAGCACAAAGTAGAATCAGTAAATGAGTTTTAGCACGTTCACCAACCCGCGCTTGCGGAGTGGATAAATTGCCTTGCCAGTCATGGTCTAGTTCGAAGCGCATATTTTGTTAATTTAAGTGATATAAGCTAATTTTAGCATTGTGTGTGATGAGGTGATGCAAAGTGCTAATCGGTACAAATAAAAAAAGGCAGCTTAGCTGCCTTTTTTCGTATGCATAAAACCTACATACCATATTTCTTACGGAATTTATCAACTCGGCCAGCAGTATCTAAAATAACTTGTTTGCCTGTGTAAAAAGGGTGTGATTTTGACGACACCTCGATTTTAACAAGTGGGTATTCTTTACCATCTGTCCACTTGATTGTATCTTTTGTGTTAATGGTTGAGCGGGTAAGAAAACTAAAATCCGCACCAATGTCTTGAAACACTACTTCACGGTAATCAGGGTGAATGCCATCTTTCATAATAATAACCTCAGTCTATTTGCATATTTGTTGCTGAAGCAGCAACAAAAGTAATAATTTATTCAGGGCGCTATTCTATTTGCTTTTGCGATGCTAAGCAAGAAAAACAATTAAATTGCTATCAGTTAATGTCTTTAATTAGCTACGTCGCATGCTGTCAAAGAAATCAGCATTGTTTTTGGTTGCTTTGAGTTTGTCGAGCAAGAACTCCATTGCTTCAAGATCATCCATTGGATAGAGTAATTTGCGCAATACCCATATTTTTTGTAGTACATCTTTTTCAATGAGCAATTCTTCGCGGCGCGTGCCAGATTTATTGACGTTAATGGCAGGGTACTGGCGCTTTTCAGCCATGCGGCGGTCAAGATGGATTTCCATATTGCCCGTACCTTTAAACTCTTCGTAAATCACATCATCCATGCGTGAGCCAGTGTCCACAAGTGCGGTTGCAATAATCGTGAGCGAGCCGCCTTCTTCAATATTACGTGCAGCACCAAAGAAGCGTTTAGGCTTTTGTAGTGCATTTGCATCGACACCGCCTGTTAGTACTTTGCCTGACGACGGGATAACCGTATTGTAAGCGCGCGCTAGACGGGTGATGGAGTCTAATAAAATAACAACATCTTTTTTGTGTTCAACGAGGCGTTTCGCTTTTTCTAAAACCATCTCCGCCACCTGTACATGTCGTGTGGCAGGTTCGTCAAACGTAGAAGCGACGACTTCACCTCTAACTGAACGTGTCATTTCTGTTACTTCTTCAGGGCGTTCATCTATGAGTAAAACAATCATGTGTACATCTGGGTGGTTGGCGGTGATGGCATGTGCAATATGTTGCATCATCACTGTTTTACCGCTTTTAGGGCTAGCAACTAATAATCCACGTTGGCCTTTGCCTATGGGTGCAATGATATCGATAACACGGCTTGTCGTGTTTTCTTCGCTGCCGATATCACGTTCTAACGTTAGTGGTTCTGTCGGGAAAAGTGGCGTTAAGTTTTCAAATAGAATTTTATGCTTAGTATTTTCAGGTGTTTCGCCATTAACTTTTTCTACTTTTACAAGTGCAAAGTAACGTTCGCCATCTTTAGGGGTGCGAATTTCACCAGTAATACTGTCGCCAGTATGCAAGTTGAATCGACGAATCTGTGAAGGTGAAACGTATATATCATCAGGCCCCGCTAGATATGAGGTGTCTGGTGAGCGTAAAAATCCAAACCCATCTTGCAGCACCTCTAAAGTGCCGTCACCAAAAATACTGTCACCATTTTTAGCTTTGTTTTTAAGAATGGCAAAAATCAAATCTTGCTTCCGCATTCGGCTGGCATTATCGATTTTATCGGGTATTGCCATTTCTACTAATTCAGTGACGGGTAAATGTTTAAGGTCAGATAAGTGCATGCGTATGCTCGCTAGATGGGTAGTACAGATTAGAGAGGGTTTATCGTTAGGATTAATCAGGTACCTGCTTATGCTTGCACCTGATTTAGATTAAATATTGCTATCAATAAATGCCATTAGTTGTGATTTAGATAGTGCGCCGACTTTCGTTGCTTCAACGTTGCCGTTTTTAAATAACATGAGGGTTGGAATGCCACGAATACCATATTTAGGTGGTGTTTGCTGGTTGTCATCTATATTTAATTTGGCAATCGTCAAACGGTCTGCATATTCGGCTGAGATTTCTTCTAGTATTGGCCCGATCATTTTGCACGGCCCACACCACTCTGCCCAATAATCAACTAGTACAGGTAGTTGTGCTTGTAGTACTTGTTCTTCAAATGTAGCATCACTTAGATGGATAATATTTTCGCTCATGACGACCTCATAAGGTTAGGTTAATTAGAAACAATCTTTTTGATAATAATGGAATGTATTTGTTTAGATTGGTTTGTTACGCCAATAGTGTGTTATTTCTTCAGGAAGAGAACATACTACCAATTCAGTAAAGCAATATCAACTGTATTATAACAAGCTGTATTGATAACGTTCAATAGTTGCTGTTCGCTCAATCAGTTTTTTTGTCAATATGTTGGTTTCGACATCATGCTCTATTATCGTTAATACTTGTCCTAAGCTAAATTCATGGCGTGGAACGATAATGCTAGCCCGTTGTTTTAGCACATCTAATTGCGGCAATAGTAATGCTTTGAATTTAGCTGTGTTTTGATCAGATGTCACCAGAATGGCTTTAGCACTAGGGGATATTAATTCAAATCCCGCATCGAGTTGATTCAATTCGTTTACATTGGCCCATCGTACAATAGCGACTTCCCATATGAGCGTTTCATTGTTTCTTATGGTGGCGACATCTCCTACATGCATCGTTACTTGGGATGAGTTAAATTTACGTAATGCAGTGCCTTTTGCGCTGATGTTGAGTACTTGCCAACGAGACGGCTTGATAGGCGCATTTTGAACGACTAGTTGTTTGAAGTTATTGCCAGACTTGGGAACAAAATAGTGCGCATCATTTATTCCAATGCCTAATTCTAAGCCGTCGTTTTTTTTGCTCCTAGAAAACTGTCTTAATGGCGATTTCCCAAAATGATTAATGAGATGGACTAGTAGGTCTTTATAATCGGTGCTAATAGCATTATTTGGTAGCGTGCCATCATTGGGGACAATATTGTCTTGTAGTAGCTTAAGGTGTGTGTGAATCCGTTTTGCCAATTTAATCGTTACTAAGAGAATGTCAGTTTCATTATTAGGTGCGCTTCGCGTTTTTGCATAACTTGTTGGCGGCTTGCTGCCATTTAATTGCACTAAAAAAACACCGCTAAAGTCATCGATAAGGCCTAAGCTTCTGAGTTCGGCGGAAGATGAGATATTTGTTAAGTAGGCATCCGTTTTTACAATATTCTGGTTAGATAATCGTTGCGGGTTAGCTAGTGCTAATAATAGTGCTTGCGTATATATCGTATTCACTGTGCTTTCATTAGTATTCGGCAGGCTTTCTGATACAGATAGTTCATGTGCGTTACGTTGTAATGCTGAATAATATAATTGGTGTAACTCTGTCCACAATAGTGATGATGGTGTGCGGTATATAAGGTAATTAATAAAAATAATTTCTTTAAGCGCATGGATGGCACGTTGAACTGTCAGCGCAGTTGATTTGTCTAAACTGACGTTAACAATTTTATTTTGCAAATCAACTAAAGCAAGTTTGTAACCGTAGGCGATTTCTTGCCACAATAATTCGGCAGCTCTTGCAAAGGTGAGTGCATTTTTTGATGTTGGAAGACTCGCGCTGCTAAAGTTGGGTATTAATGACTGATGAATTTTTATTGCAGCTGGGCGATATAACTCCAGTGCATTGACTCTGTTGGTGTACGCTATTTTTTGGCTGTTGAGGATTTGCAATTCTTCTGCTAAATCAGTAGCCGCCATAATGGGGTCACTAAAAGGTAAATTGTTAATAATGACATTAACTTTACTGGGGCGTGTTTCAGCTAGCAAAATCGGGTTATCATCAAATGCGGGAAGCTTGAGGTTTATTGACATAAAAATTCCATATAACTACCCTAAGATTCTAAATCCAATTATTAGTTTTGTCATCCTAATTCTATTGTTTTTATTGGGGTTTTAAGAAAAAGTGTAGAAATTTATGCAGCTAAAAAATAATGTGTGCTTAAGTTTAGTAATAGTTTTCGTGTTATGTATAACAGGTGTTGCGCAAGCGGCAGAAAACTTTGTGCTAAAAGACATGAGTGGCAAAGTGCACCATCTGTCGCAATATAAAGGTAAGTGGGTTGTCGTTAATTATTGGGCAACTTGGTGTCCGCCCTGTTTAGAGGAAGTGCCTGATTTGGTGGCGTTGTATGATAGCCGCAAAAATATAGACGTAATGGTATTAGGTGTGGTTTTTGATTACGAGAATGTTGGTGAAGTGGAAGCGTTTGTAGATGATATGTTGATGTCGTATCCTATTATCTTAGGTGACGATAAAGTCGCAAAACAAATTGGTAGCGCAGAAGCACTACCAACAACCTACATTTACAACCCTAGTGGGACACTAGTTAAAACCAAACGCGGACTTATTACTAAGCAATATATAGAATCTATTATGGCAAAGTAGTATTTTACAAAGGTGCTTCTATGGCATTGTTTTCAGCATCTAAAATGCTTAATTGGTTTTCGTTAGCAAATTGCATCAACTCTTCAAACCCTTCAGGGTTTGAAGTTTTTAGTTGCATTTTGACTGCTAAGCAGCGAATACCATCAATCATTTCAGGTTTTAGGTAGGGTGAATAACGCAGTTTTCTATCGTCGCCAAATGTGGCATAGCTACTACAAATACGATCTACCCAGTCGCTAGGACGAAAACGTTTGCCCTCTTTCGTTAGGCTTTGAATAAAAATTTCTTCAGTGTTAGTAGTCATTTTCTCTCAAGTTTAATTAATGAAATTTAAGTCAAGTGCATTAGTTTAAGTATTCAAAAAACTTAACAACCTTTGTTACGCCATCTGTGTTGCGAGCGATTTCTACTGCCGCATTAGCTTCGGCGGTGTTTACAATACCCAGTAAATAGACGACGTTATTTTCGGTGACGATTTTAACGTAATTGGCTGGGAATTGATTTTCCGTTAGAAATTTAGTTTTAATTTTAGAGGTAATGTAGGTGTCATTGCTACGTGAGCCAATTGAACTCTTTGGCCCTACAACAATTTCATTGGTTATATTGCGCACATTGTTAATTGCTTTAACAAAGTTTTCAGCTTCAACTTTTGCTTGCTCACTAGGTACTTCGCCAGTGAGTAATACATTGCGGTTATAGCTGGTGACATTCACATGGGCATCTTGGCCTAAATTCGTTTCCATTTGTTTCACAGCTTTAAGTTCAATATTTTCATCTTCAAGAAAAATGCCAGAGGTGCGTCTGTCCGCCGCTACAGCGCCACCAGCCGCTGCACCACCAACAACAACAGGTAAGCATGCCGTTAGTTGCGTTACAAAAATAATCGCGCAGATTGTTCTTAAGATAAGTGCTGAGGTTACTTGCATCGGGGTCTCCTAAAACTAAAAAAAATTAATTAAGTAGGTTGATGGTTGCGCATGATACGCCTTTTACGCATCAAATGCATTACGTATCCATTCAATGTGCTTTATATCAACCTTATTCATCAAAATAGCATCAAACCGGCAAGCGCTATCACGATGAGACTGCAAATAATACTGTGCAGTCTTAATAAGCTTTGCTTGCTTTTGTGGCGTAATACTCATGCCAGCACCACCAAACTGATGATTAGTACGTAGCCTAACCTCTACAAATACAATGGTGTCGGCATCTTGCATAATCAAATCAATTTCCCCGAAACGGCAGTGATAATTTTGATTCAGTAGTTTAAGTCCATTATTTATTAAAAAAGTTCCAGCTAATTTTTCTGCTTCTAATCCAGCATTGTTTTTATTGATTTTCATTTTGTGTTTTAGATAGGCTTAATCAATGCTTCGCGTTAAAATTTAAATAATGTCAGAATCAATATTATATGTGGTCGCCACACCAATTGGTAATCTTGGTGATATGACTTTGCGCGGGCTAGAGGTTTTGAAAAGTGTCGATGTGATTGCGGCAGAAGATACGCGTCACACTTCTGGGCTGCTAAAGCATTTTGGTATCACCAAAAAACTAATCGCCGTACATGCGCATAACGAGCAAAAATCAGCGCAGCTATTATTAGGGCGTTTGCAGGCGGGTGAGAACATTGCCTTGGTTACAGATGCAGGCACGCCTGGTATTAGCGACCCTGGCGCAGTGGTTGTCGATGTTTTACGTGATGCGGGGGTTAAAGTTGTGCCAGTGCCCGGCGCGAGCGCTGTTGTTGCCGCACTTTCTGCTTCAGGTATTGTGTCGACAAGCTTTAGTTTTATTGGTTTTTTACCAGCAAGCGGCTCGCAGCGGCGCAAAATGTTAGCAACGTTAAAAATTTATACAAGCACGCTTGTTTTTTACGAAGCGCCGCATCGTATTGTTGAGTCGATTGAAGATATGGCTGCTATTTTAGGGGGTGAGCGTCGCATTACTATCGCGCGTGAGCTGACTAAAACATTTGAAACCTTTCATCGATGTGCGTTAAAAGATGCCAAAGCGTGGTTGCTAGGCGATGCTAATCAGCAACGTGGTGAGTTTGTGTTGTTGGTAGAAGCCGCAGTACAAAAAAAACAAGAAGGCCTAGCGGAAGAGGTCGAACGTATTTTACGATTATTGTTGTCTGAGCTGCCACTAAAGCAAGCGGTAAAGTTGGCGGTGGAAATTACGGGTGCGAAAAAAAACCAGCTGTATGACTTTGCGTTAAAATTAAAAGATGGACTGTAAAATTAAAAATGACCAGTAAAACAAACACATCCATTACAATTACGCGTCCTGATGATTGGCATTTGCATTTACGCGATGGTGCTACATTGGCCGCAGTGCTGCCAGATACGGTTGCCCGCTTTGCGCGTGCGATTGTTATGCCTAATTTGCGGCCGCCAGTGACGACAACGGCATTGGCACGTGCTTATCGCGATCGTATTAAGCAAGCGCTACCTACTGGCGCAAACTTTGACCCGCTGATGACCTTGTATTTAACAGACAATACCAGCGCAGAAGAGATTGCAACTGCCAAAGCAAGTGGCATTGTGCACGGTATAAAACTCTACCCAGCAGGGGCAACGACCAATTCAGATGCTGGCGTGAGTGATATTAAACAATGTTATTCAGCGTTAGAGGCTATGGAAAAGCACAGTATGCCTTTATTGGTACATGCCGAGGTGACCGATGTGGATGTTGATATTTTTGACCGAGAAAAAGTATATATCGACCGCACGATGCGCCCATTGCTAGAAAAGTTTCCCAACTTAAAAGTAGTGTTTGAGCATATTACAACTAAAGATGCCGCGCAGTTTGTAGCAGATGCAGCTGACAATGTGGCGGCAACGGTTACTGCACATCATTTGCTGATGAATCGTAACGACATGTTGGTGGGTGGTATACGGCCGCATCATTACTGCTTACCGGTATTAAAACGAGAAGAACATCGCCTAGCTTTAATAAAAGCAGCAACCTCTGGTAATGCTAAATTCTTTTTAGGCACCGATAGTGCGCCACATGCTAAATCTGCTAAAGAAACGGCGTGTGGCTGTGCAGGCATGTATACCGCACATGCCGCCATTGAGCTATATGCTGAAGTGTTTGATGCGGCTAACGCATTAGTACAGTTAGAAGGCTTTGCTAGTTTTTATGGTGCTGATTTTTATGGCTTGCAGAGAAATGAAGAGAAAATCACCTTGGTGAAAGAAAGCTGGCAAGTACCAGAAAATTATGCTTGTGCTGGTGATGTGCTGGTGCCGTTAAGGGCGGGGAAAAGTGTTGGTTGGCGCTTGGCAAGGTAAGTTCTACACCTTGCGACGATGGCAACAGGACTTTCATATTTTAAAGTGCCATGTGTTTAAGTTGGCGCATCTAAATAATATTTTTCATAACTTTATCTTTTAGCATCCTGTTCAAGTGGGTATGGGTAGGCTTGTAAATCAGCAATAACAGGGCCGACTAGTGTTTCGTATGGGATAAAAAAACGCTCAATTTTTAGTTTGTCGATATGACGAAAAGCATAGAGTGACAATCCGTTACCTTTTTCTTCTACCCTTAGCGTCTCCATAAGCACTAATGGATAGTGCAGCGCAAGTTGCCATCCTGGTGTTAATTCTCGACTATTTGTGAAGAATAGAGCCTCAGTAGAAGGAACGCCAGAAGTCTGTGAGCGCAATAAAACTTTTACGCTCCGTTTATATTTTTTTGATTCAAATGATTTGATTTTTCCACCACCCCAAGTATGCGCTAGTAAGTTTAATTGTTTTGTGGATAAAAAACGAGCGGAGCTAAGTTGATGTGTGGCTTTGTTGAACGTTTCTATTTGGTTTGGGTTCTTATTTTCAGCTACAGAAATAAATGGGCATATGGTAAAGGTTAAGGCGATAATTAATTTTCTTATCTGATTCATTTTTCTTCCATTTAGCTATTTATCATGGATAATAATATTGGGCATCGAGTTGATTGTATCAGCCTTCCAGTATGAATTAAAACCATTTGATCTATGATAAAATTGTGCTGAAGCTAGCTAGACAGTCACCGTCACATTTTATTTGGTAATTTATTGCCGTAATAAATTGGGGAAGACCCTTGCGGTCTCCTTGAGGTGGGGGAGGAAAGTCCGGGCTGCATAGAGCAAGATGACGGCTAACGGCCGTACGCCGTGAGGCGAGGAATAGGGCCACAGAGACGAGCGTATTTAGTTACGGTGAAACGCGGCAACCTCCATCTGCAGCAAGACCAAATAGGCTGGCAATAGGCGTGACTCGCGCTGCCAGTGGGTAGGTTGCTTGAGCGTATGAGTAATTGTACGCCTAGATGAATGACTGTTACGTGTAGCAATACACGACAGAACCCGGCTTATCGGCTAACTTCACAATCGACTTAATGCGTTAGCATTTAGCGAGATTGGGGACGCCCCTTGCGGGTGCCGAGCGTATTTTAACAGTTCAAGCAGCATAGTGAAACGGATTGAGTCTTACGGTCCCATGGGTCACATTTTGGGCCTGGCAATACCCGTTACCTGCCATTTCATGAAATTCAAACACATAACCGACTCTTGTAATATTTCACATTCATTGACATTCATAAACCATTGAATATTAAAGGATTTGTTTTTATACAAAAAATACGCTAAGTCATTGTCTTATAAAGAAAAAACTACAAAAAATGCTTGCAAAGCGCTTTTTTTTTATCTATAGTGCAGATAAGTGGCAAAAAGTGGTTTTTTGTGGGGAATAGCTAACTAATTACTAAGGGGGTTAGTTATCCCTCACTTTTTACGGTGATTTAACAGTAGTTAAGTATACAGGGTGGAAGCGATAAAAATGTTTCGTGGTGCAACAAGTTTAAATATGGATGCTAAGGGTCGGTTGGCGGTGCCAACTAAGCACCGTGACGCCTTGATTTTACAGTCGCCAGATAGCTTGGTGCTAACTGCGCATTTGCACACTTGTTTGTTGTTGT